>ENA-ORNT01001830-ORNT01001830.1-human-gut-metagenome-genome-assembly--contig:-NODE-1830-length-13701-cov-13.859812_pt1 | contig 13701 bp, 7 predicted proteins | sample MGYA00242120_ERZ509032 | MGnify/ENA primary metagenome ERZ509032 (study PRJEB26280, sample SAMEA2338729) | human gut metagenome | biome: human gut; feature: human-associated habitat; material: faeces...
ACCAACCGACCTTTTTTGAAACTCTACATACCCGTGTGCGCGGGCGGGGGTGTATATTTTAGAAAAAAGGTCGGTTGGTTGGCAAGGTTGGCGGAAAGGAAACAAACAAATGCCCTGTTCCCTTTACATCACACGTTCAGATTTGGAAGTGCAAAGGCAGTTAGAACAAAAAGCGCGGGCGGGTTTGCATATATGAAATAGTTTTAGTAATTTTGCAGACCTTTTCAGTACAATGACAGAAAGCGAGTTTACACAGGAAGAAGAGCAGATGATTCAGCATGAGTTCGAGGCTTTGCTGGACGATTATGCCCATACGATGCACCGCCAGAAAGTGGAACTGATCACGCATGCTTTTCATTTTGCCAAGCAGGCACACAAAGGTGTCCGCCGCCTAAGCGGCGAGCCATATATCATGCACCCGCTGGCAGTGGCGCGTATCTGCGTGAAGGAAATAGGTCTCGGCAGCACCAGTATCTGCAGCGCATTGCTCCACGACGTGGTGGAAGATACCGACTATACCGCCGACGATATACGCAACCTTTTCGGCGACAAGATAGCCCAGATAGTGGACGGACTGACGAAGATTTCGGGCGGTGTATTCGGCGAGCAGGCCAGCGAGCAGGCGGAGAATTTCCGCAAACTGCTGCTCACCATCTCCGATGATATTCGCGTTGTGCTGATTAAGATAGCCGACCGATTGCACAATATGCGCACCCTCGGTGCCCAACCCAAAGACAAGCAGTATAAGATTGCAGGCGAGACCCAATATATCTATGCACCGTTAGCACACCGCTTGGGTCTGTTCCCCATCAAAACGGAACTCGAAGACCTTAGTTTCAAATACGAACACCCCGATACCTACGCTGAGATAGAAGCCAAATTGGCGGCGAACAAAACCGCCCAAATGGCTACCTTTGAGACGTTCTCAGCACCTATCCGTACCAAACTTGAGGCGATGGGGTATCAGTTCAGCATTACGGCACGTATCAAATCGGTCTATTCGATTTGGAAGAAGATGACCACCCAGCAAATACCATTCGAGGACGTGTATGACCTGCTGGCAGTGCGTATCGTTTTCACCCCCAACGAATCGATGTCGGAAAAGGACCAGTGTTGGATGATTTACTCTGCAATCACAGAGATTTATCGCCCGCACCCCGAGCGTATCCGCGACTGGATCAGCACCCCGAAGGCCAACGGCTATGAGGCATTGCACGTGACCGTGATGGGGCAGGACGGCGAGTGGATCGAGGTGCAGATACGTACCGACCGTATGCACGAATTGGCGGAACGCGGTTTGGCAGCACACTGGAAATACAAGACGGGCGAGTCGGACGAGTCGGAATTAGACAAATGGCTTTGCGAGATAAAGGAAATCCTGGAGCACCCCGAGAAGGATGCAATGGAATTTCTCGACACATTCAAACTGAACCTGTTTGCACAAGAGGTGTTTGTTTTTACCCCGAAAGGAGAAATCAAAACCATGCCGCAAGGCGCAACCGCTCTTGATTTTGCGTTCCTACTCCACTCCGAGTTGGGTGAGCATTGTATCGGCGCAAAGGTGAACCACAACCTGGTTCCGCTCAGTTATGTACTCAAAGGCGGCGACCAGGTGGAGATTCTCACCTCCGGCAGCCAACACCCGCAAGAGAACTGGCTCGATTTTGTTACCACCGCCAAAGCACAGTCGTGTCTGCGCGAGTATTTCCGCCGCGAGGAACGACAATACATCAAGCGCGGCGACAAACTCTTCCACGATGCATGGAATATGCTGGAAGCAAAAGGCAACGAAGATATGGCATTGCAGCGTATGCTCAACCATTACCAACTCACCCGCCCGAGCCAACTCTATCTGCAGATAGGTCAGGGAGTGATACGCCTTGATGATATGCAGCAGATTATCTTTCCGAAGAAAGGTTTTTGGGCGCGACTCAATCCTTTCGCATCGGCGGATAAGGAGAAACCACACCCCGCACTACAGCCGCCGACTCCGGCACAACCGACACCAAAGTCGCACCAAATCATCCTAACCGATGAAAATCTCGGACACGATTATGTCCTCGCTGACTGCTGCCACCCTATTCCCGGAGACGAAGTTCTCGGTTATCTCGGCGACGACGGCAAGATGTATATCCACAAGATTGACTGCGACGAGGCGATGCTGCTCAAGTCATCGCAAGGCAAACGCATCTATGCCGCCACATGGAACACCCACCGTGTACAATCGTTTGTCGAAACAATTGAGATACAAGGTATTGACAAATTCGGCGTGTTTATCCACGTGCTGACCATCATCACCGAGGAGTTCCATATCAATATCCGCTCTATGCAAGCGGCTGCCGATGACGGTATCTTCAAAGGCGAACTGGAACTCTATGTCTATGACCGCAAGGAACTGCAAGACCTGTTCCAAGCCCTCAAAAAAATAGAAGAAATCAAAGTGGTGAAACGTATTGAAACCAACAATAGTTAATTATTGATAAAGACACTCTCCCCTACACTCATGCTGAAGACGAAAGGGGATGGCTTATGATAGAAGGTTTTATTATTCTTGTAAAACAAAGCAAATTTAACAAAACAAATGACATAGTAATATGAAAAAGATTTTTGCAACTCTCTCTATGGCTCTGGTGGCAGTAGCCATGATGGCACAACAGCCGGTCATCACATTTGAGACGACAGAGCATGACTTTGGCAAGATTAACGAGGCAGACGGTCGTGTTACCACGGTTTTCAAATTCAAAAACGAGGGTATGGAACCGCTCGTATTGAGCAATGTACGTGCCAGTTGCGGTTGCACCACTCCCAAATGGACACGTGAACCGATAGAACCGGGTCAAAACGGCGAAATCACCGTTACCTACAATCCAAACGGTCGTCCCGGTCGTTTCCAAAAGACTATCACCGTTACCTCTAACGCCACGGTGGCTACCCAACGTCTATATATAAAAGGAGAGGTGATTCCGAAGCCTGCCAAACCCATCAACCAATATGCTGTAAAGATGGGCGAACTGAGCCTGAAATCGAAAACGATTGATTTCGGAACTATCAAAAAAGGCGAAAGCGTAACCCGCGAAATCGAATATGCTAATCTCACACAACAAGACATCACCGTGGAATTGGCAACCCGCGACCAAGACAATTATCTGCTTCATCAGGTTACTCTCAGTCCCGTAAAAGCCACACAGACAGGCAAATTGGTGTTTATCTTCGATGCAAAAGTTTGCAAGACCTACGGTCCGAACACGCTCTATGCATACGTGGTAGTAAACGGACAAAAGCAACTTACCGACGACTATAAGATTACACTCCGTGCCGATGTAGTAGAAGATTTCTCGGCTCTGACTCCTGCACAACGTCAGCAGGCTCCGATTATGGATATGGATCCCCAGTTTGACCTCGGCACCGTGGCTGCCGGCAAACACCTGAAAGCCAATATCAGCCTCAAGAACAGCGGTACCAACGCCCTGGCTATCCACCGCGTGTACAGCAGCGACGAAAACGTGGTTTGCACAGCACCCAAAGCCGTAAAAGCCAGCCCGAAAGCCGCTACTATCAAAGTGGACATCAATAGCAAGCCGATGGAACCGGGCAAGTATGCGCGCCAGATTCTGGTTATCACCAACGACCCGAACCATCCCCGTCACACCGTGAACCTCACGTGGACGGTGAAATAATTTTTAATTTGTAATTTTTAATTTGTAATGTGTCATTAGTCAGAACGTTTATGTAACGAATTACACATTACAAATTACAAGTTGTCAATTGAACTATGCATCATCCTGAAAACGAGCAACAATACAAAGGTCTAACGGTTAACGCCGGGGTGGAAAATCTCCCCAGCGTTAATCCGTATGCCACCTTTCGCCGCCAAAAGCGCACATTGAGTGCCGAAGAGTATTTCGAGGGCATCCGTCGCGGCGATGCGTCCATTCTCGGTCAGGCGGTAACGCTGGTCGAGAGCAGTCTCTTGTCCGACCAAGCCATCGCCCAAAAAGTGATTGAGATGTGTTTGCCCTATTCGGGAAACTCCATTCGCGTAGGCATCACGGGCGTACCGGGTGCCGGGAAATCGACTTTTATAGAGGCATTGGGAACCGAACTCTGCAATCAGGGAAAGCACCTTGCCGTCTTGGCAATAGACCCATCCAGCGAGCGAAGCAAAGGCAGTATCCTCGGCGATAAAACGCGTATGAACGAACTATCTGCCGCAGCGAATGCGTTTATCCGCCCCAGCCCATCGGCAGGTTCGTTGGGCGGTGTGGCACGCAAGACACGCGAGACTATCGTTCTCTGCGAAGCCGCCGGATTCGACACCATATTGGTTGAGACTGTAGGTGTCGGGCAATCGGAAACCGCCGCCCACTCGATGGTGGACTATTTTCTGCTTCTGCAGGTAACCGGCACGGGCGACGAACTGCAAGGTATCAAGCGCGGTATTATGGAGATGGCGGATGGTATCGCCATCAACAAATGCGATGGCAATAATGTAGAACGTGCGCACGCCGCGCGCGTGAGTTTCCGCAACGCATTGGCACTCTTTCCCCCGTCCGAGTCGGGATGGAAACCCGATGCGATATGCTGCTCCTCGGTGGAGCATACGGGCGTAGCGGACGTATGGAAGAACATCGAAGAGTTTATCGCTTTTGTCCGTACCAACGGCTATTTTGAGCGGCACCGCACCGAGCAGGCAAAATACTGGATGTACGAAACCATCAACCAAGCCCTGTTAGACGGATTCTACAAAAACGAACGCATGGAGCGATTTATCGAACAAGCCGAAAAACAAGTACTAAACAACGAAATAAGCAGTTTTGTCGCTGCGCACAACCTACTGACCGAATATGGCAGAAACCACTAAAAATACACGCAGACGCAGCACCTCTGTCCCCACCAAAGTAGGTGCAAACGAAATGGGCAAATTGCCCCCACAAGCCCCCGAATTAGAGGATTCGGTGCTGGGTGCACTGATGATTGAGAAAGAGGCATATGGCACCGTGGCTGACCTGCTTACCCCCGAATCGTTCTACAAAGACCAAAACCGTATTATCTTTGAGGCGATACGCGCCTTGGCTTCCAAAGACCAACCAATTGATTCTCTTTCGGTTGCAGAGAAACTCAAGAGTATGGGGACGCTGGAAGAGGCGGGCGGATTGACCAACCTGAGCGAACTCACCCGCCGCGTTGCTTCTACTGCCCACTTGCGCTATCATGCACAGATCATTGCCCAAAAGGCGACCGCACGCGACCTCATACACCTTGCCGCCGAGATAGAGGAGGCAGGGTACGACGAGACACAGGACATCGAAGACCTGATGAATCGTGCCGAAGCAGGCGTATTCGAGATTGGTCAGCGTGCGCAGAAACGTGATGTTACTCAGATTGACCCTGTCGTGGCAGAAGCGTTGCGCCGTATGAACGAGGCCGCCAAAAACGACAGTAATATATCGGGTATTCCATCCGGTTTCGGTGCTTTGGACAAGATTACCGCCGGTTGGCAGAAATCAGACCTTATCATCATTGCCGCTCGTCCGGCGATGGGTAAGACTGCTTTTGTGCTTTCGATGGCAAAAAATATAGCGGTCAATTATCAAATCCCTGTGGCGATGTTCTCGCTTGAAATGTCGAACGTGCAGTTGGTTAACCGTCTGATAATGAACGTCTGCGAGATAGAAGGCGACAAAATCAAGACCGGTCGTCTTACGCGCGATGACAAAGCCCGCCTCAACACGAAAATTAACGAACTCTACGGAGCACCGCTATATATTGACGATACGCCATCGCTGTCGGTGTTCGAGTTGCGTTCCAAAGCGCGCAAACTCGTGCGCGAACATGAGGTACAATTGATTATCATTGACTACCTGCAACTGATGAACGCGAAAGGTATGAGTTTCGGCAGCCGTGAGCAGGAAATCAGTATCATCTCGCGCAACCTGAAAGGTTTGGCAAAAGAGTTGGATATACCTATAATCGCCCTCAGTCAGTTGAACCGTGGTGTGGAGGCGCGTCAGGGTAATGATGGCAAAAAACCTCAGTTGAGCGACCTGCGTGAGTCGGGTGCCATTGAGCAGGACGCCGATATGGTGTGCTTTATTCACCGCCCTGAATACTATAAATTTTACAACGACGAAAAAACGGGAAAAGACTTGCGAGGACTGGCAGAAATAATCATTGCCAAGCACCGTAGCGGTGCCACCGATGACGTTTATCTCCGTTTCCGCAACAAATATGCGAAATTCCAAAACGAGGACGAAATAGTCTCTGATGAAGAAATCAACGACGTGCCTCAAGCACCTATTGACAGGAGTTATATGAGCATACCGTCCGGAATGAACAGTATGAGTCCGGACGGGGCAATGATCAATATGAACTCGATGGGCGATGATGATCGGGCTCAGTTTTGACGGAAAAAAGCAGTAGCAGACCGGCGAAAGTAACAAAATGTCATTTTGTTTTTTGGCGTAAGACCCGCGTTAGACCCGCGACAGACCCGCTAAAAAAACGCTTACAACCGGAATAACAAAAAGATAGCAATCAGTACGTTTCTATGGTCATCTGTCGTTTTTTTGCTTTACATTATGGCAATTGACAGATTGTAGGAACAGCAAAATAGTAAACTTAAATACATGCAAAGAACAGTAATCATTGATGCGCTGAAGCGCACCGACTTTGGACAGGAAATCAATGTCCGTGGTTGGGTAAGAAGTCGTCGCGGAAACAAAAATGTGTCGTTTATTGCCCTAAACGACGGCTCTACTATTAAAAACATTCAGATTGTAGCGGACTTGTCCAAGTTCTCCGAAGAGCAACTAAAGCCCGTTACCACGGGGGCTTGTATCTCCGCTACCGGAACCCTGGTAGAAAGTCAGGGTACGGGGCAATCGGTTGAAATTCAACTCACCGCTCTCGAGATCTATGGCACAGCCGATCCCGAGAAATATCCGCTTCAGAAAAAAGGACTCAGTATGGAGTATCTCCGTACTATCGCCCATTTGCGTCCGCGCACCAACACCTTCGGAGCAGTGTTCCGTATCCGCCACAATATGGCAATGGCTATCCATACCTATTTCCACGAGCACGGCTATTTCTACTTCCATACGCCCCTAATCACGGCTTCCGATTGTGAGGGTGCCGGTCAGATGTTCCAGGTTACAACCAAGAACCTCTACAACCTGAAGAAGACAGAGGATGGCAAGATTGACTATTCTGATGATTTCTTCGGCAAGCAGACTTCCCTGACCGTTTCTGGTCAGTTGGAGGGTGAGCTCGGTGCTACAGCACTTGGCGCCATCTACACCTTCGGTCCAACCTTCCGTGCAGAGAACAGTAATACTCCTCGCCACTTGGCTGAGTTCTGGATGGTAGAGCCTGAGGTTGCTTTCCTGGATATGGATGGTTTGATGGAGTTGGAGGAAGACTTCATCAAGTACTGTATCCGTTGGGCACTGGAACATTGCAAGGACGATCTTGCTTTCTTGAACAAGATGATAGACAAGGGCTTGATTGCCCGTCTGGAAGGCGTATTGAATTCCGACTTCGTTCATCTTCCATATACCGAGGGTATCCGCATCCTTCAGGAGGCTATTGCCAACGGCAAGAAGTTTGAGTTCCCATGCGAGTGGGGTGATGACCTGGCTTCAGAGCACGAGCGTTTCCTCGTTGAGGAGCACTTCAAGCGTCCAGTTATCATGACCAACTATCCAAAGGCTATCAAGGCATTCTATATGAAGATAGACGAGGAGGAGAGTGGTTTCGGTGGCAAGAGCGGTCAGACCGTTCAGGGTACCGATGTACTGTTCCCACAGATTGGTGAGATTATCGGTGGTTCTGTCCGTGAGGAGAGTTATGACAAGCTGATGGGTGAGATTGAGGCTCGCAACATCCCTATGAAGGATATGAACTGGTATCTCGATACCCGTAAGTATGGTTCATGCCCACACGCAGGTTTCGGTCTCGGTTTCGAGCGTCTGATTCTCTTCGTAACCGGTATGCAGAATATCCGCGACGTGATTCCATTCCCACGTACACCAAAGAACGCTGAATTCTAGTATAAAAAATGAAGCCTGTTTCGATGTCCTTCGAAACAGGCTTCATTGCTCTTCGCAAGTACTTACGATGGCCAACGCAGCTACTTATGATTTTCTTTAATCTATTTCATCTATCTTCTTCTATCTTTTTTCATTTACTCTATCACCCAATCCTCTATGTTTCCCTTTGAAGAGTCGAAGTTGATACCAACTTTCGTTATAGGTTTGTTGCAGAGAGCGAAACGCTGGCGATAGTTTTTGAGATTGATTTGCTGCATTGCAGCCTGAGCACTCTTATCAAGTTTCAGTTCTATGATGTATAAATCTGTTCCAGTCAACAAAACGACATCTACCCTTCCCTTTGGAGTATGCACCTCTACATCTACCAGATAATCGGTGAGGAGCGAGAAGATGATGAAAAGCATCTGCTGATAATGCCCCTCATGATTGGTGACATTGCAATAAGGCACAGTACCCAGAAAATCCTGTAGCAGATGCAAAGCTCCATCCATGTCTTGCTTATCCAAAGCCTGTGCTATGCGACGAGCCGTATTGGTAGTAGCAAGCGTATTACCAGTAACATAAGACGGAATCAAAGCCTTGGTCAACCCTATCTTCACCTCCTTGTTAGGAATATCAAGCGTATAATAGTTATAATCTCTGTTATAATCCTTGATGGTCAAATAACCACTCTGGTAAAGCAGCGGCATCATTGTAGTCATATCCTCTGTAGGTGCATCAAATTCACTCTCGTCAGCCTCAACACGCGTAATGCCTGTAGGAAGCACATGATATTTACGCATCATATTGATAAGATAGGTTGGCGTACCTGAGGCAAACCAATAAGAACCCAACTTACCCTGAGCGAAGCAATTGAACAGGCTGTAAGGGTTGAAGACATCAGGTGAATAAGCTGAAAAATGATATCCATCATAATTCTCAGTCAACTTATCTAAGGTCTGCTCCTTGGTAAGATGCATTTTTGTAGCCAGCACTTCTATGTCTTCTGACAATTGCCCGCAAAGTTCTTCCTTAGTAATCCCCAACATACCAGCATATTCATCATACATGGATACATTGGTGACGTTATTCAATTCACTGAATATACTCACTTGCGAAAACTTAGTAATACCCGTAAAAAAGACAAAACGAAGATAGGCTTCACGCGCCTTCAGCGGGCTGAAGAAATTACGCATGATGTTGCGAAGCTTAACCAACTGCTCTTTTTCGTGAGCCACGTCCAGCAAAGGGGCATCATACTCGTCAATCAACACTACCACCTTCTTGCCTGTAGTCTGATATAAAGACATAATGAGGTCTTTCAAGCGAAGATTTATATCTATCTTCTCATTATGAAAGCTAAATTTCCGTTCCTGTTCTTCCACCAAATCTATCAGATATCGTTGTAGCTGATCTTCAGACATATACTTACCTCCACTCATATCCAAATGGATTACAGGATATTCTATCCATTCTTTTTCAAGCTGTTCCATGGCAAGTCCTTTAAACAAGTCTTTCTTACCTTCAAAATAACTTTGCATGGTCGAAACAAGGAGCGACTTTCCAAAACGGCGTGGTCTCCCCACGAAGAAATATGTACCATCAGAATGGGTCATGCGGTAGATATATTCCGTCTTATCTATATAGAGCTTGTCCTCCTTACGGATACGCTCAAAGGTCTGTATTCCCAAAGGATATTGTTTTATAGCCATAAGCGCTTATTTTTTAATACGTTGCAAAGGTACAACAAAATATTGAGAAACTGCAAGAAATGGTGAAAAAATAACAAAATGAGCGGGAGAAGGAAGGGATAGCTGAACGAAAAACGGGGCACCCCTGAGGATGCCCCGCCACCAATTAAAATAATTGATTGTCGCATTATAAACTTACCGTACTACCTAGCGATCATGATCGTTACACGGCTTTCTGCGTTTCAATTTATAGTTGGAAAAGCACTTTTTAATAACCTTCTATAATGCGGACAGATGAAAAGACTTGTTTATTTCTTTGGTTGATGTTTCTTGGCAAAATCCACGCCTTCGTCAAGAGACTTTTGTTCTTCTGGTGACATAGGTGCTGTTTCCAACTTCTTGTTAGGGTTGTATACTGCATTCACTACATGACCTTTCTTTGGAATTAGCTTTATGAGTGCCACCTTGACCGGGTCGTCAGACAAAGCTCCGATATAATGAATCTCAACCGAATCACCTGCCATGACAAATCCGTTGTCGAATGTTGCTTTCTTGATGTCGAAGGTGATATGGTGCCCATCAATAACACTGACAAAAGTAGTATCAGTCATTTTCTGTATACTCACTTTTGTAGATTTGATTTTGTCACCGCAAGCATTGAAAGCGATAAGGGCGACAAAACAGATAATGATACCTGATAATAATTTTTTCATGCTCTTAAAATAAAGGGGGCGTCCGGAATTGAACGCCCCCAATGAATATTTCTTTGTTCACGTTGCGGAGTTCTCTCACTCCTTAGTAACTAGTCTCGGATTAGTGCTTTCTAGCTGGGTCTACACCATTTGACTTGATCTGGAAGTCTAATGAGATAGGCTTAACATTGCCGAAGCAATCCTTAACTGTGAACTTAATCTTACCACCTGTTACGCCTGAAGGAATTGCAGTCTGGCTAATCTGTTTGAGCGTGATGCCTGTAGCGTCAATTTCTGCAGAGAAGTAAGGGTTGATCTGATTTCCGTCTGTACTTGTTGTCCAAATTTCACCATACTTACCTGGAACTACTGCAAGGGCATTGCTAGCAAAGAATGTATCCATGGTAGAACCATTTACACCAGTCTTAACAGGGAGTAAGTTGATGTCTTTAACCTTAACAGCAAGCTTGCTGAAGAGCAACTTAGTACCTCTTGGATCAGGATTTGCCTTCCAGGTAACCTTGTTGGCGTCAGACCACTTCATACCAGTCTTGTTAACATCGAGCTCGAATGTCTTCATCCAAGAGCAGTAAACAATCTTCTTAGAAGATGTAGATGGAACAGGGTAGTTGCCTGTAATCCAGCTGCCGTTTTCCTTTCTCTTAGAGATGTTGAAGTAATTGTAATTAGCCTTGATGGTACGCTCTGTAGAGTTGTCAACCAAGTTCTGTTCGCCAGAGTTGTTTACAGCCATGATATATCTCCATCCTGTAGCCTCTGCCTTGTCCAGATTACCATTGGTGTAAGTACCACCAGCAACATTGAATGTGAATACACCTGCATTTGCTTCATCGAAGAGATCAACACCATTCCATTGTGTATTGTTGTTGATGATCAGGATGTTTCTCAAGTCGAATGTACCACCCTTGTTGCCTGAAGCCAATACCCTGTAGTTGCCTCCTGTTGGGATGATGTACTCAGGATTCTTGGTAAAGCCATCACGATAATTGAATGTAGGAGCATCTGTTGGCATCTTCTTTGTGAATGAAGCATTGATTGTGCAAACCTCAGCAGTAGCTGTTGAGATGTTCTTAACCAATGTGGTGGTTACCTTGTATGTAGCATCATCGATGAATTCCATTGGGTTATTCAAAATGAACTTAACTGACTTAACTGTGTTGTTCAATGAAGGAACCTCAGAGCCGTCTTCTGCATAATACTTCACTGTGAAGTCATTCCAGTTTGGTGTGTTGCCAGATTCATCAGCACCAGCAATCCGCCAAGTATAATAGCCGTCGAAGTCGTAAGAACTGAAGTCTGCTGGCAAAATAACTGTAGATTCAAACTTGTTGTTTGTTTCGTTCCATGTCAAATCAGAATTTCCAAGATTCTTTGTTGTCTTCACGTCGCCTACTGCTACATAGAATGAACGACCATCTGGGTCAGTCAAAGTACCGTCATAGTTGACAGCGTGTACACGGAAACCGATAACATCACCCTTAACATTGTTCATGTCCTTGATGGTGATAGTACCCTTGCTGCCTTCGAACAGCTTAGCAGGCTGGTTCTTATAACCTACGTTCTCGTAAGTGTAAGAGTTCCATGCGTTCAACTCTGATGGAGCAGATTCCTGAGCGAACTTCTCATCAAGTGTTACATAGAAGCCCTTGATGCCCTTTCTCTCGGTGTTACCGAAGTCGATGGTGATAGGCTGACCCTTTTCTACTGCTAAGATAGGGTATCCCTGACGGTTGTCAACACCATCATTCCAGTCGCCGGTAGAATGTCCGGTACGGTCTTCTGCATTCTGGTCATCACCAGTGAGGATAACCTCAGTAGCAGGCTTGTTGTTGTCAAGCCATGTCAACTCCTGAGCGTAACTCTTTGCGTGGTAACCCGTGGTTAGGTCTGTGCGTTCAATGCTCTCGGTTTGAACGTAGCGGTTGTGAATCCAGCTAACTGGATTCTCGTTTACAGTGAAGTCCCAAGCTGGCTCTGCTGGTGTTGTATTCAAGTCAATACCATACTCTGATGTCACACGACGTGTGCTAGCCTCTTCAGCCTTATCGGTAGTATTGTATGTGTTCTTGACAGCCACAGCATAGAGGATAGAACGTGGCTGACCATATACTTCAGTCTCAGCTGCAGCCTTGAAGTTGTCACCCAAATCCTTAGCCTTGAACTTAACAACCCAAAGGCCAGAGTTTACGCCACCTGCTCGAGTGTTTCCATAGAGCAATTCCTTGTATCTGTGAACCTCTTTCACATCAATGATGTCATCAAGTTCCTTACCCTGTGAATTCAAGAGTGAAATGCTGCCAGGTGTCAACTCAGCATCTACAGGAGATACACGGATCAGCAAGCTGTCCTCACCTGCATAATACTTGCCCTTTTCAAATTTCAACTGCTTGTCTGCTACGTTAGCCTCTGCAGGGAATACATTAGCCTGTTCTGCAGCCTGTACGAAGTTGAGGGTACGGTTGAAGCCTGTATAGTTAGGCTGTGCAATGTTGAATAACTGTACATCGGTAACCATAGTAGAGAACTGACCGATGATGTTCTTCAATGCAGACTCGATGTTGTTCAGTCTTGTTGCTAGACCTGTTGTGTCATCACCACTCTTCAGAGCATCCTCGATGACTTTCAGACGGGTATCCAAACCTTCCAAACCAGTCTTGTCTGCCTTAAGCAAAACGTCGATACTGGTGATAGCATCTTTCACTGTTGTAGTCTCAGAATAGCCACCGCCGATAGAGTTCTGGAGTTCAGCAAGTGCATCCTTAGCTTCCTGTGCAGCTGTAGCGGCAGCCTGAGCCTTTTCTAATGCTGCGCCAGCATTTCCAGCCTCTTCGATGGCTTTGTCTGCTGTAGTCTTAGCAGCATCGGCAGCAGCCTGAGCCTCTTTTACAGCTTCTACTAACGGGTCTACCTTACCAGTTTCAAGAGCTTTGAGGGCAGCTTCAATGATACCGTCAGCCTTGTTTACATACTCTTTAGAAGCATAGTCTCCCTCTGCGAGCAACTTTTTCAAATCTTCCAAAGTAGCCTTCTGTGTAGCTGTTGTCTGAGCAGTCTCTGCGGCAGCCTGAGCCTTCTTTACAGCCTCCTGAACATCCTTGATGTTGGTAGAGTTTGTGGTAATCAAGCCTTGAAGTTCAGTTACCTTCTGCTGCAATTGATCAGCACTAGCAAGATCTTTAATCTGATTCTGCAAGTTGTCGATGTCATCATCGTAATCTTTACAAGAAGTAAATGTGCTTACCGAGGCAATTGTCAATGCACCCATAAGCA
>ENA-ORNT01001832-ORNT01001832.1-human-gut-metagenome-genome-assembly--contig:-NODE-1832-length-13684-cov-19.732996_pt1 | contig 13684 bp, 6 predicted proteins | sample MGYA00242120_ERZ509032 | MGnify/ENA primary metagenome ERZ509032 (study PRJEB26280, sample SAMEA2338729) | human gut metagenome | biome: human gut; feature: human-associated habitat; material: faeces...
CCGCCGTGCGCGGCGGAACTCTACGAGGTTTTTGACAGAATGGGCGGAGCGCTGCGTTTGCAGCGCTCCGCTTTTGGCGTTATTCAGAGGATGAGGCGGGCACTTCCGGTACGGCCTCCGCTTCTGCTTCGGAGGGCGCAATGCATTCCGCTTCCGGCGCCGACTCCGCTTCCGGCGCTGCCGCGCCGTCCGACTGATACTGCGCGACGGCAGGGCCGCAGAGCGCCAGATACTTTTCCACGACCGCGCGCGGATGCAGAATTCTCGCCCGGTCGCCGAAGCCGGAGATCCATCCGAAGTAGATCGGGGAGACGGTGATCTCGGCGGTAAAAATGAAATGCTCCGGCCCGTCCGGGATCAGCAGAACATCTCGCCCGAAGCGGTCAATGACGACGCCAGCCAGCGAATTGTGAAAGCGCATCTTGACCGGCTCCGTCTCGCCGGAAAACATACCGAAAACGCTCCGGCCATATTTGGATACGTCCAGCTTCCGCGTCTGCGCGTCGCTGTAGCGCGGCTTGCCGGTCTCCGCGATGTGCGTCATTTTATCCACGCGGTAATGTGTGATGCCGTGGCGCTCCGAATGCGCGATCAGATAGTAATTCTGATCGTCCCAGCACAGGGCGTAGGGGCTGGCGGCATAGGTGCGGTCGCGGTAATGGCGCTCACGGTCAACGCCCCAGTCAAAGTAGCGGAAGGTGATCTGGGAATTGTGCGCAATGGCGTCGTGGATGCGGTCCACGTTATAGTAGATGCTCTCGTTCATGGTCTTGACGCGGCCGGAGACTGTGCCCTGCCGGCGGAGGCTGCCGGCGTCATGACGGCTGGCGAGGGCCTCCAGCTTGGAGATCAGCTCCATGGACTTGCGCTTTGTCAGAAAGCGCGAGGCCTGCACCGCGTCCACCAAAAGCTTCAGCTCCGGAAGCTCAAAGGCGCGGGAGGCGAGGAAGAAGCCGCCGCCGCGGCCGCGCCTCGTGCAGATATCCATGCCGAAGTCCTGCAGGCAGGCAATGTCGCTGTAGATGCTTTTACGCTCGGCCTGAATGCCCCTTTCCGCGAGGTATTCCAGAATGTACTGGGTGGAGAGCGGGTGATTTTCGTCGCTCTGCTGCTCGAGCAGCTCCCGCAGATAGAGAAGCTTCCGCTTCTGGTCGTCGGATCTCGCCATGTGCGTTCCCTCCTTTTTGTCCATTTTATCGGACTTTACAGAAAAATGCAAGCTGGATTGCGATGCAAACGGCTTATGCGTCTGCATAGCGGACTTTTTCCGGTCATAAGGAATTCTTAATTTGAAGATTCTCGCGGCCTGTGCTATAATTTAAACCACGCTAGGAGGAACGCCATGCTTTATCTGGGATGCCATCTTTCGGCCTCCGGCGGCTACGCCGCCATGTGCCGCACAGCGCGCTCGATCGGCGCGAATACCTTCCAGTTCTTTACGCGCAACCCACGCGGCGGCGCGGCAAAGGCCATCGATCCGGCGGACGCGCAGACGCTCGTCCGTGCGCAGGAGACGGGCGAGCTTGGGCAGGTCGTGGCGCACGCGCCCTATACGGTCAATCCCTGCTCAGCCGAGGAGAAAACACGCGAATTCGCGGTGCAGACGCTTGCGGACGACCTGCGGCGGCTGGAGCTTACGCCGGGGAACTACTACAATTTCCATCCGGGCAGCCATGTCGGACAGGGCGTGGAGGCCGGGGTCGCATGGATCGCCGCCGCGCTCAACAAGGTGATGTTCGACGGTCAGCAGACGACGGTGCTGCTGGAGACCATGTCCGGCAAGGGCAGCGAGGTCGGCGGCCGGTTTGAAGAGCTGCGCGAGATCCTTGACCGCTGCGAGAGGCCAGAACGGCTCGGCGTCTGTCTCGACACCTGTCACGTCCACGACGCGGGCTACGATCTTGTCAACGACCTCGACGGCAAAGGTGCGGTCGAAATCAGCCTTTTCGGTAGCAGATACAGGAACATTGAATATCTCATTGCTTTCCTGCACAGGATACTGATAGAGCGTATCAGAGAACATGACATGACTTGGACCCGAATAAGTCGTAAAGTCTTGCGAACAACTCGCAAGGGCGATGAGTACAGCTACCGCTGCCATACATCCCATCAATATTTTCTTCATGATCGTCTCTTTATTAATCATTATTTGTTACTTTCATTAGGCTCAATCTCAGAACCTGGAGCCTCCAGCTCATGCTGAGGGATAGGCCATACGAAGAGTGGATCATCCTTCTCTACCTTGAGGTTGCTCTGTACGAAGTTGGCTGCTGGCTGGTCGGAAGCCTTGCGCTCGAATCCCTTGTGCCAGCGCTTGAGGTCGTTCAGGCGGAAGCCCTCCATATAGAGTTCCTTCACACGCTCTGCCTCGATGATGTCCATCGCATTGCTCTTGCTCATAGAGGTGTTGCCACCATAGGAAGAGTAGCGAGCGGTACGGATGGCAGAGATGTCCTTGCCTGCATTCGTATAATCCTCCTTGTTCACGTAAGCCTCAGCACGTATCAAGTACTGCTCTGAGAGACGGAACACCATTGGCTGGTGTACGTGGTAGATATTGCTAGCACGGAAGGTTGCATCACCGAAGTACTTGGTAAGCAAAGGCCACTGCAATCCATGCTCATAACCTGTGACACGAGTCGTGAAGATGGCTGCGGCACGGAGGTCATTGTTATCAAATGAGTTGATGACCCAAGTCTCTGGTACATAGTCTGGACGATAAGACACGAAGTCGTATTTGTCGAAGATGGTTCCGAGTGCGCCACCATAGCTATTCACGGTGAAGCCCACTTTCCAGATGCACTCACGAGAGTCACCATACTGCCAAATGTAAGCATAGTCGTTCACCCTGTTGGAGTAGGTGTTACTAGAAGCCTTCTCCAAGGTGTAGTACTTGCTCTTGATCACCTTGGTAGCGTACTTGATGGCATCGTCGTAGCGATGCATATATAAGGATACGCGCGCACGCAAGGCATAGCAAACATACTCGTTGAAACAAATCTCATTATAGAGTTTGTCAGAGAAGTCCTCGTCCAACTTCAAGAGTTCCTGAGCCTTGTCGAGGTCGCTCAACACGAAGTCGTAAGATGCCTTCAAGCTGGCACGCTTCTGTGGCTCATTGCCCTTGTAATGCTCGGTGAGAACCACACCCAACTCCTGCTCAGCCTGCTCATCGCTATCGTAAGCCTTGCAGAACATCTTGATGAGTTCAGAATAAGCCAAGGCACGAGCGAGATAAGCCTCACCACAACACTGGTCGAGCTTGTCCAACTGAGCATCGCTGGTGGTGTTCATCTTCACCTTATCTACGTTGTCAAACAAGTAGTTGCAACGATTGATGACATCATAGAGGTCGGCATACACTGCCTCGATGTCGGTATTGGTTGACTTGATGTCGTTCCAACGGTAGATGTCACCATAAGTATTGGAATTTCCCTTCACACAATACACGAAGTCGGTCTGCAAGTCAGGAAGTATCGTCAAATTGCCCGAATAGAGGGCACTGCTCTTGAAACTGTCATAGATGCCATACACCAACTTATCGACATCGTCCACCGTGTTGATAGCCTGCTCCATGCGGATGCTGTCCTCTGGATACTTATCAAGACACGAAGAGAAGGTCAAAGCCAAGATGGCTGACAGGATATATGTCTTTATATTTCTAATGTTCATTGTAATCTCCTTTCTTGTTTAGAATGACACTTCCATACCGAGCGTAAACTGACGGGATGCTGGATATTGTGCCTGGTAAACATTGGATGAAACCTCTGGGTCGAGACCATTGAAACCTGTGATAGTGAACAGGTTCTGTGCCTGCGCATAGATTCTTACCAAAGTGAAGAACTTGGTCTTGCTCAACCATGCCTGTGGCAAAGAGTAAGAGAGACTGAGGTTCTTCAAGCGCAAGAATGAAGCATTCTCCAAATAACGGTCGTCCAACTGGTTGACCTCACCCCACTTAGGGATGTCGGTGATGTCACCAGGGTTCTTCCAACGGTTGTACAATACACGACGAGACTGGTTGTAAGCGGTACCGAAGGTAACGCCACTCTCCTCGAAGTAACGGTCATTGTTGATGACATAGCGAGTACCAATCCAACTGAACTGGGCTGACAACTGCAAGCCCTTCCAACGGAAGCTGGTACCGAAACCACCCATCCAAGGTGCATCGTAAGTCTTGCCTGTCATGACCTTGTCGCTCTCACGGAACTCGTTGGTCACGTTGCCGTTCTTGTCATACCAGAGCTGCTCACCATTCGCAGGATTCACACCGGCATAACGGTTCAGGAAGAACTCGCTTACTGAGTGACCTACCACATACTTCAAACCGGTGGTTGAGTTTACATACTCGGTTACACCGTTATAGAGTTCCTTCAATCGGTTCTGATTGTAAGATACGTTGGCACTTACATTCCAGGTGAAGTCGCGTGTGCGGATTACATCACCGTCAGCACTCAGCTCGATACCCTTGTTAGCCATCACACCTACGTTCTTCCAGCGATAGCCCTCGCCCGTTACGGTGTAAGACTCAGGAACGCGCATCAGCATATTAGAGGTACGCTTGTAGTAAGCCTCGAAACTGAAGTTGATTCTGTCGAGGAAGCCCAAACGGAGGGCGAAGTTGTTAGCCCAGGTTGACTCCCAACCCAATTCCTCGTTACCACTCTGTGATGGAGAGAAACCGGCAGTATTATCGTAGTTGGCACCACCCGATACCAGAGCCAGGTGATAATAGTTAGGAATCTCAGAGTTACCCGATGTACCTGTACTTACGGCAATCTGGGCTGTGCTGAGCCACTTCATATCCTTCAGCCAGTCGGTTGACTTCACGTTGTACATGAAACCGAGCGACCAGAATGTACCCCAGCGATGATCCTTACCGAAACGTGAAGAAGCATCGGTACGCAGAGAGAAGTCGGCATAGTAGAGCTCCTTATAGTTATACTCGCCACGCATGAAGAATGACAGGTAAGAGTAGTCAGAAGATGAATCTGCCCAGCGGCTGGCACGTGTACCTGATGATACGTTGGTCAGGAGATCGCTGGTCTGACCCTTGGAATATACCTGGAAACCCTCTGAGTGGAAATTGACAGCCTCCTGACCCAGCATCACGTTGAACGAATGGATATCGTTCAGGGTGAAACGGTAGTTAGCCGTAGTGGTCTCTGTCAGGTTGATGGCATCGCTGCTCTGGCGTGCCGCAGTACCCTGTCCGTTATTTGAAGAGAGACTTGGGAACGACTGGAGGAACGCTGTAGAATGGGTGAAATCGGCACCGAACTGAGTACGGATAGTCAGATTCTCTATCGGATAGATTTCAGCATACATGGTAGAGAGTACCTTATATTTCTTGTTCTTGATAGGATTCAAGCCCATGTAAACGATAGGGTTCTCGCTGGTTCCAGCCCAGTTGCCTGCAGCAAGTGAAGCCAGACTTCCATCCTTGGCATAAGGATTCCAGTAAGGCAGCATGAATCGGCATGCTGAGATAGGAGTAACGGTAGTATAGCTACCGTCGTCAGCCTGCTGAGCCTCCTCATAGGCAGCCATGGTGTTAGTACCTACCTTCAACCACTTGCCTGCCTTTACATCAGCATTGGTGCGGATGTTGTAACGGCGGAAGGTTGAATTCTGTGCGATACCGTCCTGGTCGTAGAAACCACCAGAAACATAGTAGTTCAAGCGGTCGGTAGCACGGTTGATAGAGAGTTCGTAGCTCTGCAGCGGAGCGCGGTCGTTGAACACCTCGTCCAGCCAGTTTACGTTTACTCTTGAAAGGAGATTGTAATCCTTACCTGTATCCAGACCTACTTCTTTCTCAAACTGGATACGCTCATCGGTATTCATCATTTTCCAGTTGGTCTGTGCCAACTCAGAGAAACCATACTGTGCACGGAGCGTAATCTTCGCCTTGTCCATCGCCAAGCCTCGCTTGGAAGTGATTACAACCACACCATTGGCAGCACGTGCACCATAGATAGAGGTAGAAGAGGCATCTTTCAATACAGAGATACTTTCGATGTCGTTAGGACTCAAGGTATTGAAATCAGAACTTGAGATTGGCACGCCGTCGAGGATAAAGAGTGGCGACTTGCCGGAGTTGATAGAGTTGGTACCACGAATCTGGAAGGTAGCCGCCTTGCTAGGTTCACCCGAAGAAGAGATGACCTGCAAACCAGTACTCTGTCCCTGCAAAGCTTGGTCGAAGCTTGCCGCCGGCACATTTTCTATCTTTTCAGACTTTACGGCAGACACGGAACCCGCAATGGTTCCCTTCTTTCTCACGCCATACGCCACCACAACCACTTCGTCCATCATCTTGGAATCCGAAGCAAGGGTGATGTTGAGCGTATTTGTCTGCGCTTTCACAACGTGCTTCTGCGTAACGCAACCCACATAAGAGTAGGCAAGCGTAGCCTTCGAAGCACCCTTAATTTCGATGGTATAGTTACCGTCAATATCGGTCACTACGCCATTTGATGTTCCCTCTTGCATAATGGTCACACCAATCATCGGTTCGTTGTCTTCAGCAGACACGACTGTACCCTTGACGCTGAAACTCTGCGCCAAGACCGATTGGATAGACAACAATACAAGTGAGACAAGTAAAAGAGTTAATCTTCTCATCCTTGTTTTGCTTCAAGTTTTTTAATTAATAATTATTATTTTTTTCTCATTTTTTTCTCGTTTGGTAAAAGCCGAAAACACTCAGGGCGACACTTCGCCCCTCCATTTATACATTCTTTCACTAAAATGCACGCATGGAAATACCTATTTAACTTAAATCGGTGCAAAATTACGAATATTTTCTTATTTGCCCAAGATAATCGCTTAAAATTTAAATAATTAACACGAAATATCTATGTTTTTTAGCATATTTGCTCATAAATTTAGTTAATTGTCGATTTTTTGTCACTTTCAGTTGCCGTTTTCAAAATTAATCATTACCTTTGCGGCGACAAGAGAGAAGATGGGTAGCTTTTAGATTTAACCTAACAACTGCCACTCTTCAGATTATTAACAATTAATATATATAAAGTATGAGAAAAACTTTACTCATTGCAGCCGCATTGTGCCTGTCGGCTTCTGCTATGGCACAGACTTTCGAAAAACCGCTGTCTGTGTCACAAGGCAACAACCTTTACAATACAGAGAAAGCAGGGGATGTTTACTGGAAATTCACTGCCGACCAGGACTACATTGCAACAGTTGGCAACTATGATGGAGGAGAGCATCCTTCAGTAGCACTCCTTAAGGATGGAGCAACCAAGCCAACAAACATCGGCGGCACATTCACACCCGATTATGACGGCAAAATCTATGCCTTTGAAAAGGGTAAGACCTACTACTTCATTCTGAATGCACAAGGCGCCGCAGAGTTAGGATTCACTCTGAAGCTGGAAGCCACCAAGAATGTAGGTAAAGGACTTACAGAAGCTGATCCGCTGGAAATCAAACTGGGCGAAACTCAGGTTATCGGCAACCCGGCATACGAAGGTACTGGTTCCATCAACGCTTATGCCACCTATAAGGCAGAGAAAGACGGACAGCTACAGATCAAGACAGAACAGAACGCTTACAAGGCAACTGTAAATGGTACCGTCATTTCTGCTGTAACAGAAAACGGAAAGAAGATATTCAAATTCAAGACCGAAAAGGGGCAGGTTTACAACATCAACTTCCAACTCTCTATCCCAGTTGTCATCATCACATCAGAAGTGGTAGATGTAAAGGAAGGCTCTTTTGACATGCCATACGTACTGAAGGAAGGCGAGAACACCATTCCTGCCGAAGCTGGCAAATATTACTTCAGCTATGCACTTTCCAAGAAGGGTTATCTCAAAATTACCAGCGACGAAAAAATTGAGGGCGGCAAGTTGAGCGTTTACAGAAACCAGTTTAACGCGAAATCTGAAACAAACGCTGTGGTAGAATCGGCTGAAGGCACTTTAGATGTACGCACAGAGATTGCATCTACTTATGGTACCTATTATATTGTAGTAAACAAGACTACAAAGACCGAGACTCCAAGCACCTTCAAGATGCAGATGGAAGACTACCAGGCGGGCGAGACTGCTGATACAGCCATCCCTGTTACCGTAAGCGAAACAGCTAAAGCCATCACATTGCCAGGAGCTAAAGGTAAGTATTTCTATACCTTCACTGTTCCTGCCAACACCAAGAAGCTCCTCACCGTTGAGTCTCCTGCAGCTTTGAGCGAGGGCACTTCTGCCTACGTTAACACCTCAGAAGGAACATATGGTGCAACCTATATGGAGAACCAGATCATCAAGAGAGATGTCAACAGTACAAGAGAGCAGAAATACTATCTGGTTGTCACATCCAATGAGGCTGCTCCGCTTACCCTCAACATCAGGTATGCAGATGTAGAAAAGGGTTCGCTGATTACTGAACCTAAGGATGCTGTACTCGGTAACAACACAATCGATTTCAATGGTACTGAATATTATACCTACAAGGCAACAAGCAATTGTAAGCTTGCTGTTACCGTAGAAGATGGCGTAACGGTTACCTTCCCAAAGAACACATCAGGTTACGGCTCATACGATGTTTTCCAAAAGGGCAATACATATAGCATCCAGGCTACTGCCGGCATGATATACTACATCGTTCTCAAGAACGTGAAGGCAGCTTCTACCTTTACATTGGCAGAGGCGAAGTTTGATGCGGGTGAGGTTCGTGAGAACCCTATCGTCATGACAGGCGACACTTATACTCTGGGCGAGAATGCAAGCAATCTTTGGTTGAAATATGATGTAACCGAGACTGGCGTGATAGAATTCTCCTGCGATGCTCCTTACTCATGGTCAAACAACATCGGCATTGCCAAGAACGACGGTAAGGCTCCTGTCAGCATGGCAGACCAGATTCAGGACGAGTCTACCTTAGACCAGGCTGACCCAGCTCGTCTCAACATATATCACGCAGTATTCACTGCCAAGAAGGGTGACGCTTTGTATATCCAGGTTAATATAGGAGGTGATGCTACAGGCAAGAAACTGACTCTTACCCAGCGTGCTTCAAAGCCAGGCGAAACCATCGACAATCCTATCGAACTCAAGAAGGGTGAAACTCTGGATGTATCTAAGGCAAGCCTCAACAATCCAATCTGGGTGAAGGCAAGACTCGCCAAGGGCAAGAATGAATTCAAGAATGCCGGTAACGGCTATTTCACTCCACAGAAGTCATGCCGCCTTTCAGGTGATGGTATTAGCTATGATGGAAGTGCCATCCAGTGGACCGGCGATTCATTCATCGAGGAAGTAAAAGAGGAAAAGGATTTCATCTTCATGGTTTCTTATGCTGAAGGCAGAGCGAAGGTAATGTTCGTAAATAACAATACCGATGGCATTAGCCGCATTGAGTTGGATTCAGACAGCAAGCCAGCCATCTATACCATCAATGGTACCAAGATCAACAGTATCACAGGCAGCGGTGTTTACATCATCAAGTCGAATGGTAAGATCAAGAAGGTTGTTATCAAGAAATAATCTTTCTGATTGATACAATCAGAGAATATATCACAAGAAAAAAGGTGTGTCATAAGTACATGACACACCTTTTTTGTTTCTATGCACTCGTTTTCATAAAAGGCATCGCCTTATTTTACATATTTCAGTATCTTTACATGTAATACAACTGAATACTGATATAGTTCAGTCAGCTAACGCAAGTGGTTCTGTCTGCTGACGCAAGTAGCTCAATCAGCTGACGCAGATATCTCGACAAGCCGAAGGATACGTCTCCATTAGCCTACGGAGTCGTATCCGTAACCCGACGGAGTTATATCCGTAACCCAATGCTGTCATATTCTTAACCCCACGCAGCCATATCAATAGGCAAACGGAAGCACATCATTTATTTATCTCTTCATCTTCATGTATTCCGTAGGAGTCATGCCATACTCCTTGGAGAAGCATTTGGAGAAATAACTGCTGTTGGAGAAACCAACGGTATACATCACCTCGGAAACACTGAACTTACCCTGGCTCAGGAGCTCGGCAGCACGGCTCATACGCATCTCACGGATATACTCTACAGGCGTACGGCCCGTTATCGCCTTCGTCTTGCGATACAGCTGTTTGCCACCTATGCCTATCACATCCTGCAACATCGAAACATTGAAGTCAGAATCAATCATGTGCTTCTCTATCGCCTCATTAATCTCTTCGAGCAGACGCTTGTCTGACACATCCAACTCGCTGACATTTACTTCCTTCTTTTCCTCTTCAGAAGACTCAGAGCGTGCAGGAACGGGTTCTGAGGATGATGACTCAGGCTCAGATACAGGCGAAGCGGATAACCCTGTGGCAACAGTTGATGGCTCCTCTGGTATCTTCACGTTCAGGTAGCGGACCATCAGAGCTGTCACCTCATCAAATGAATGATGAGCTACGGCAGCCTTCAAATCTTCCGTCAGATGGTTGAAGAAGTCCATACGCATCTGTACCTGCTCCAACACCTCAGCCTTCTGCTTCTGGGCATCAGCCAGTTCCTTACGCAGGAAATACCAGCTTACCAGCCATGCCACAAACACGATGAGTGCCGTGATATAGAAGAGCTTGCACCACAAGGAGAGATACCAAGGCGGCAGGACGGAGATGTCGAGCGAATAAACCTCGGCAGCTATCTTGCCTTCACCATCCACGGCATGAACCGTAAGATGATAATCGCCATAAGACAAACCATTGTAGGTGATATCAATATTGCCGGAGTTCGGATAATGCCAGTCGTGGTCACTGCCTTCGAGTTTGTAAGCATAAACGGCTGAAGGATGATCAGCAAAAGGAAGGTCGGTAAGCTGCAGGGTGAAGTTGTTCTCATCACTCTTCAGTTTCAGAATTTCTCCACGCTCCTCACGAGCCTGTCCGTTTACGATGATTCCAGCCAGCATCAGGCGGGTAAACTGCTTAGGCTTCTGTGCTACATCGGAACTGATTGCCACATAGCCGTCATTGCCGCCCATCATTACCTCATGAGTCTGTCTGCTGTAACAGATGTTGAACGGTACAACAGAAGGAATCATGAAACGCTGGCTCTCGCCCTCAGGATTGATTACGCAGCATTCATTGCCCGATACCACCCATATCTTGCCTTCCACATCGCACATGGTACTTACCTTGCCACCAATCTGCCATGTCTTGGAAGAAAAACTGTTACCCAGCACAGAACCGGCTGCATAATAACAGGTTACCGAACTGTTATCACCCATCCAGATATTGCCTTTGCTGTCTGCCATCAGATAGTTGACAACATCAGAGTTAGCCACCTGTACCACCTTCATATTGTTCGGATTAATGCAGTCGAGACGGTTATAGGTAGAAACCCAAATCCTACCCTTTCCATCCATCACCATCTGACCTACATGCAGACCAGAGAGCGCATTCTTTCCTTTGTCAGAGTAATGCCAGTCGGCTATGGTCTTGCCACTCAGAAGAGCCGCCTTATCCATCACGAAGACACCGCCCTGATAAGAACCCATCCATATCCTGCCCTTCTGGTCCTGGAGAATATCGTAAGCCCAGGTAGTAGAATACTTGCCGCTCTTATCGTAGACGATGAAGTTGCGCATCTGACGGGAACTGCGGTCATAGAAGTTGATGCCATGGTCGGTACAGATCCACACATCGCCGTCATGGTCTTCATAAATCTTGCGTACACGGTTATGACTCAGCGGGAAGGCAGAGCTGTTCTGCTTGTACCATGCCACATTCTGATAGCCTTCAGCATTCCGGGTGAAATGAATCAGACCGTTGGTACCGCCCATCCACCATTCGCCGTTACGGGTCTGGAGCATGGCATGGAGACAGTTGCCCTCACCCGACATCGTAATCTTATCGAGCGATACATAGCGGTAATAGGTATGGGTAGTGAGACGGGAGAGTCCATTGTCAGTACCCACCCATACATTCTGCCATTTATCTACAAAGCAAGCCCAGACGATGTTGTTAGGAATAGAAGCATCATCACGGGAATCGTGGATATAATGGGTGATGGCATTGGAGAGTGCCATCTGATAGAGTCCGTTATCTGTTCCGATATAGAGATTACCGGCAGCATCTGTAGAAAGACATTTGATGGAATTGCCGTTCAGAGCTGGAATCTGTGAGAAGTTCCTGAGTTGCAGATCGGCACAATAGAGAGCACCCTCTGTACCAATCCAGTAGCATCGGCGCTTGGCATCATAAGCGAGCGCATTAACCAGCGGCTGTTCTCCGGCACGGAGCGGAATCAGTCTGCCGCCGAGATGCAGACCAGCGAGCGAACCTACGAGCAAACCTCGCGGAGTAGAGAGCAAGGCATAGACATCGCCACCGAAGTCTGTCTTACTACCCTTGATATCGAGCACACGGAGTTCCTTCAACTGCTTGCGCTTCGTCTCATCGGCAAAAGCCTTCATGGCTGGTGTTTCGGCATATTGATAAGATTGCGTATCGAATTTCAGGATGCCGTTGCCAGTAGCCAGATAGAGCATTCTGCCCTCGAAACCGAGCGCATTAACACGCGTATTGCTGAAAGTATGTTCCAGAAAATGGCGATAGCCATGATAACCATCATAGCTGTAAAGACCATTGTCGGTTCCGAGCCATATTATACCCTCACTGTCTTGGGTAATGGCACAAACGGACTGAGCACCTTCCAATGAGGTGTTGACGAAACGCTGCGCATGGATGGCGAGCGAAATAAAGAGCATAGCAATTGCCATGCTGATGCGAGATATAGGTTCTGTTGACTTTTTCATGCGTGCAAATTTACACAATATTCATGATAACGCCAAAAAATATCGGAGAAAATTCATAAAAAAAGAAGAGGGTGTGTCATAAGTATCATGCCAAGAGTATAAATAAGGCACGGATTACGAGTGTAATCCGTGCCTATCATCTTATATTGCCTGGAGCGTAATCGACTTTTCGATATTTCGCTTGCTGTCTTTTACCTTCAGGATGATGTCGCCCTTCTGCTTGCTGCTCTGTACGATGACTACGAGTTTGCCGGAGAAGAGTTTCATCTGTGGCTGGGTGAACGGTTCGAGCGATGTGGCATCGCCGTTGCAGGCTGCCTTGAAAGTGCCGGCACCACTCACCTCGAAGGTCAGTTCGTCATCGGCAAGCGGACATTCATTGCCGTCCTTATCCTGCAGACTCACGGTGATGAAGGCAAGGTCGTTGCCATCGGCATTCAGAAGCACATTGTGCTCATCGGTACAACCTTCTACCATGCAGGCAATAGGCTCATGATCAGGTGTTTCTACGCTGAACTTCATCTGTGCAGGCTCGCCGGCGGTACGCTTCACGTCCTCGCCAACCTTATCGCCATACTGGTTGTAGGTAACCACGCGAATCTCACCCGGTTCATACTTCACATTGTTCCAGCGCAGACGGTAGCGGTCGAGGCGGCTTGACTTGTCCTTGCGAACCCTGCCCTGACTCTTGCCGTTGACGAAGAGCTCGCCTTCCACACCATCGGTGTAGCAATATACAGGGGTAACCTGTCCTTCCCTGCCCTTCCAGTTCCAGTGAGGAAGAAGATGAGTGGTGTGCTGATGCTCGTTCCAGCGGGCACGATACATATAATACCGATCCTTTGGAAGTCCGGCAAGGTCGCAGATACCAAAGTAACTGCTGCGGCTTGGCCAGTAGGTATCGTATGGAGTCGGCTCGCC
>ENA-ORNT01001835-ORNT01001835.1-human-gut-metagenome-genome-assembly--contig:-NODE-1835-length-13676-cov-24.603994_pt1 | contig 13676 bp, 7 predicted proteins | sample MGYA00242120_ERZ509032 | MGnify/ENA primary metagenome ERZ509032 (study PRJEB26280, sample SAMEA2338729) | human gut metagenome | biome: human gut; feature: human-associated habitat; material: faeces...
TAGGTGTGAATGTGAATTTCGCCCCTACTGCCGATGTCAACAGCAACCCTCTGAACCCCGTAATCGGCACGCGCTCGTTTGGCGAGGATGCCGAAAACGTCGCACACAAAGTAGTGGCTTACTCTCGCGGTCTTGAGGACGGCGGTGTGCTGTCGGTGGCTAAGCATTTCCCCGGACACGGCGACACGGAGAAGGACTCTCATAAGACGCTGCCGATTGTCGACCGCTCGCTTGCAAGCATCGAGTCGATCGACCTTGTGCCGTTCCAAACCTACACCAATGCCGGACTTTCGGGCGTGATGGTAGGACACCTTCAGATACCGGCATTGAAAACGGGCAACAACCCTACATCATTGACTCCAAGCGTTGTCACAGGTTTGCTCAAACAGAGATTAGGCTTCGGCGGACTGGTGTTTACCGACGCGCTTACAATGCAGGGGGCAAGGAAGTCGGGCAATCCTAACGGACTGAGGGCTTTCCTCGCAGGTGCCGACGTGCTTCTTGAACCGTACAATCTCGAAAAAAGTTTCAACGAGCTTCTCGACTACTACAATCAAGGCGGTGACAAGCAAAAGTCAATCGAGCTGACGTGCAAGAAAGTGCTGAGATACAAATACGCTCTCGGCCTCAACAATTACAAGCCTGTCAACATCGACGGTATGATGGAGCGCATCAACTCGCGCCACGCACAGCTCGTGCTGCGCAAGCTCTACGCAGCGGCGATGACCATAGTGAAAAGCGACGGCGACTGCCTGCCTGTGAAGCATCTTGAAAACAAGGTGAGCGTGGCTGTGGCTGGAGAGAAAGTAGACGACGCGAAGGTGTTCACTCAGACATGCGCCCTCTACACCGACATCACCACCCACCATCTCACCGAACACAACGCCGAGTCGTGGGCTGAAGACAACGACAACGCATCAGCATTGGTAATCGGTGTGTTCAACAACAACGGCGGCACCAAGCGTGCCATCGCGAAAGCCATCGCGAAAGCCGGAAAGAGCAAAGTGGTTCTTGTGTTCTTCATCAAGCCTTACGACCTTGCCGACTTCAGCGAGGAGATAGCCGGAAGCGCGGCTGTAATCGAGGCTTATGAAGACCATGCCTTTGCTCAGGAATATGCCGCACAGGTGGTGTTCGGCGGCAGCGACGCCTCTGGCCGCATGCCGGTAAGCGTTGCCGGAGTTGCAAAAGTTGGCGACGGCGTCACTGTGATGGCGTCACGCCTTGGCTACGACGTGCCTGAAGCCGTAGGTCTTGACCAGAAACTCGTAGAGCAAATTGACTCAATCGCCAACCTCGGCGTGAAGGCAGGAGCCTTCCCTGGCTGCCAAGTAATTGTGGCACGCCACGGAAAAATCGTTGTAAAGAAAAGTTACGGATACACCGACAACGGAAAAGACGACGCCGTTAACGGCAACACGCTCTACGACCTTGCATCTGTGTCGAAAGCCACTGGAACCCTGTCGGGCATCATGAAAGCCGTCGACGACAAGAAACTAAGCATCAATGGTTTCCTCAGCGACTATATTCCTCAACTGAAAGGCTCGTCGAAAGGCGTGTTGACAATACGCGACCTGCTTTTCCACGAAACGGGTATGCCACCGTCGCTGAGCATCTACGAACAAATGACCGACCCTAATAGCTACACCGGCGCGCTCAGCGTGGGCAAAAAATCAGCCAACTACAAGCGGTTTGCCGGAGGCGCATATATCAACAACACTGCACACGTGCGCTCCGACATCACTTCGCCTAAACGCACCGACAAATTCAACGTGCAGATTGGCAAGAACCTATGGGTGGGACAAATCACGATGGACTCGGTGATGAACATGATCTACAACGAGCGCCAGCGCACAAACCACAATTATGTGTACAGCTGCCTCAACTTCTGCCTGCTCCGTCAGGCGGAGGAGAACGTGACCGGAGTGCGCCACGACCGCTATGTCTACGACAACATTTTCCACCGCATCGGCGCTTTCCGCACCGTCTACCGCCCGCTCGACTTCTTCCCTGAAAAAGAAATCGCAGCGACAGAGCTCGACGAGTATTTCCGCGAAGGATATATCCGCGGCGCTGTCCACGACGAGATAGCGGCATTCTCCGGTGGCATACAAGGAAATGCCGGACTCTTCTCCAACGCCAACGATCTTGCCAAACTGTGCCAGATGTGGCTGTTTGGAGGAATGTATGGCGGCGAGCGCATCCTCTCGCAGTCTACTGTCAACACGTTCCTGACAATGAGATCGCTCAATTCGCACCGCGGACTCGGATTTGACAAGCCTAACTTCAAGCATCCGAGCTACTCTTCGATAACGGATGCAGCAAGTGCGGAAGTGGTGGGACACACCGGATTCACTGGCACATCGTTCTGGGTTGACCCGAAGGAAGACCTGATTTACATTTTCCTCAGCAACCGCGTCTGCCCAAGCCGCAACAACCCGGCGTTCTCAAAGATTGGTGCCCGTTACAACATCTTCGACTACATCTACGACTCTATCAAGCGCAACGCAAAGCAATAGCAACGCGACAAACAAATTGAGAGGGAGGAAAACAAAGCCGTTTTCCTCCCTCTTTTGTTTTTCCGGCATCCCTTCGAGGCACGTCACTTCGATTCTATTGTCGGATTCCGTCCTATCGTGTGAATAGAGAATACCTCATCTTCACCATGCGTTCATGAGACCTCCTCGGATAAGGGCATTATCTTTCCACATTATACCTACTTCATTTTTTCGCAAGCTCAAGGAAACTCCACCAACCATTCCGAATAGCTATGGGACTTTGATAACAAATTGTGAAAGAACAACATAAATTACCTGACAAAATGGTGTTCAGATACCCATTTTTAGGTATAATTATCATTTTCTTTATTTTTTTTGCATCAGCTATATGATTTTTTGTAACTTTGCAAGCGTAACTTTAATAACACAACAGAGTGCTTTCACATTTTCGATTATCATTACTCTTGATATTTTGGGGTGCTACGCTTGGCGTGAAAGCCAGCGTAAAAGACTCGTTGCGCCTTGGCGTAACAGACAGAATACTGACATCAGAGATGATGGAACGCGTCAGTGCACGCGATGTCTGGACTGCCATCCGCACGCTGGATGCCTCCACTTACGATAATCCCGAATTACTTATAGACGGTGTCCGTATGCCGAAGTCAGCCCTCGTAGGCATCACTGTCGGCGAGGTCTCTGAGGTGAGAATCATCAGAGACGCTATCAGACTGGCGCAATTAGGAATCCATGGCGGGAAAGGCGCTGTGGAAATAGTCACTAAGAAGTATGGAAAAGGACCGCTAGGCCTTAGCTATAAGGCTGACATACAGGCAGGAAAGCCCTACGACGGCAGCGACGGCACCATGAAAGGGGCAGAGCATTGGCTCACTGCCGACGGGGGCGATGACAATGTAGGCTATCGCTTTACTGCCATCTATGACCCTGGTACGGAAACGAAAGCCAAGGGAACGGACCGCATTCAGATGCGTTCATATATAGGTTACAGGCGCAATGCGCTGTCCATCAGCAATGACCTGCAATATGGAAACTATGGAATCCACGAGACATTCAATGATGATGACACGGACAAAACCCGCTTTTCCACGCTTACCGACAGGGTGAGAGCCACGCTTAATCTCATGCCGGGACTGGAAATGGTGGGCTATTTCTCTTTCCTGCGTCAGGAAGTGAGGCGCGATGTGTTCCTTTCACCCTATTCCCCTGTGTTCAAGGACGAAGACAACCTGCGCAACAAAGGCACTTATGACATAATGCGCGAGACGACGATGACCTACGACGGCGGACTGAAGCTCGCTTATCAGAAGGCAATGACTGGCGGACACACTCTCCTTGCCTCTGCAGGAGTAAGCCTTTACAGTGGAGAAAGGGGAGGAGAATCATACGCCGGACGAGGAATACTGAATGACATACTCAACTATGTATCATTTACCCAGACCTATGACACGCTGCGTAAACCTACGGCAGTGAGGGACTTCGAGCGCACATTGCAGTGCATGGCAAACGTGGGCTACGACTATCAGGGACGCTACAGCGCCACGATGAACGTGACAATGAACCGCTCTTCCCTCCTTTCACCGAAGCATCGCAACGAGGTATATTGGGCTGCCGACCTGGGATGGAACATCAGCAGGGAGGCATGGATGGCTGAAAGCGGGATAGATTGCCTCAGACTTTCTCTCGGTTTGGGAAGAAGTGCCACGGTGCCTTACAGTTACAAGGCTTTTACTCCGATGTATTCCAACATCACCAACGAGACATACATATATAATTACTATCAGACGGGGGCACAACTGCAGGGCTATTACGATGAGAATATCCGTCCAGACGCAGTGACACGCGGTCTGTTGTCGCTCGACTTTGAAGCCAAAGGATGGCATCTTAATGCTTCAGGCATGCGTGCAGAGTCCACAAATATGCTCTATGGCGATGTGGGCAAGACGCTGAAGGGTAAGAACTGGACGGCAAGTGCATCGCTTTCTGCCGCTTATGATGATGTAAGGGAGATGCTTGCAGGCATGGTTATCTACGGACAATGGCACCGCTGGACAGCTTCAGCATCCTTCTTCACCGATAATTGGGAGACCAATAGGTTGCAGAGCATCCAGATAGGCTACGCGTTTCCATCGCTCTGGCGCTTTGTCAAAGGTGGTATGGTGCGCCTCAGTGGTGAGGAAAATTGCCATAGGGCTTGCCTTACAGTGGAAGCTAAATTCTAAAAGGGAAAACGAAATCCATTCGACAATGAGAATAAGAATAATATATATATTGATGATAGCTTGCACAATGCTGCAGAGCTGCGATGATTTCTTCGACAAGACGGGCGACGACAGCGACGTCACTGCGGGGAAATTCTTCAAGGATGAGACAGCTTTCATGCAGGCATTGACCGGCATCTACATGCAGATGCGTGCTCCTGAGCTTTACGGCAACACCCTTTCGCTCGGCATGATGGAGTTCGCCTCACAGACATTAGAGCCTTATGACGAAGAGACCACGGCGGCATCTAAGCTCGATTTCGATGCGCCAGTATTGCGTCAGCGTATGGACACCATGCGGATTTGCGCTGACCGCGTCATCGAATCATGCGATAGAATAATAGATGAAGCAGAGCATACGAAGGTGGTATTCTTCACTTCAGGACTCAAGGAGATAGTCCTGGGCGAGTGCTATGCCATCAAAGCCGCCATGACATTCGACCTCCACCGCCTTCTGGACCTTCCTATGGACGGAGTGGAGGAATGGCTTGATAAGGCAGACAGACTGCTTTCTGCCAATGACCCCATAATGAATGCCACAAATCCTTCATCGGTAAAAGTGGGAGAAATAGACCGAAGGCTGCGCACTTTCCAGCTCAATGCCTATGCAGTAAAGGCGCTGAAAGCCAGAGTGGCGCTATGGAAAGGCGACTATCAGAAGGCATTGGACAATGCAGACTCAGTGATGCTGCATACAGATCCGGCACGGGTGGCGACGCGATACCAGCTCTTTTACTTCGTCACACCGGGCAAGTATGGTTCTGATTACTGCTTCTCCCGTGAGAATATCTTTGCTTTGTCATCATTGCCGACAGGTTTCACCCGTCTGAGCGCAACGCTTTTCGACCAGAAGAAAGTCAGATGCCGTACTGACATCGACCGCATTTACGCCCAGCAGACCGACATCCGCCGCAGGGCATGGTTCCGCGAGCAGGAAGACGGCACGCAGATAATGTCAAACAAATACGGACCGAACACCCTGCTTACAGGCTATGTGAGCACAGAAAGCGGCGGAAGCACCGACCTTCCGGCTGCAATCCCTTACATCAGACTGGGCGAAGTGCAGCTCATAGCGACAGAAGCTTTGTGGCGACTGGACCGCAAACAGGAGGCACGCCAACGCCTTATAGCGATGCAATCAAGCAAGGATGTGACCTACGCAGCCGACGCATCGGAGGATGCTGACCTCCTTCCGATGATATATGATGAATACCGTCGTGACCTCTTTGGCGACGGACAGTTGTACTATCTCAATAAACGTATCAGTCGATGAAAACGAGAATATTGATCATACTGACGCTGATGGCGGCAGACTCCGTGGTGTTTGCGCAAAGCAAAACACAGAAGACAGCCAAGGAAAAGACCGCTATGGCAAAGAATGACAGCACCGTACAGAAGAATGACATAATGCTGTTTGGCAAGATAGGCGAGACTGTCGTCACGGGATATTACTCCAAGACGAAGAACAGCTTCACTGGAACAGCGGTGCAGGTGTCCGGCAAGGAACTGATGAAGGTCAATAGCACCAATATGCTTGAGGGCCTGAAGGTGTTCGACCCCTCGTTTCAGGTGGTGGATACCCGTGGCATTTACGGTTCTGACCCTAACCATATACCTGACCAGATAGAGATAAGAGGACAGAATACAATGCCGGACATCTCGCAGAGCAACCTGCAGACAGTGACAACTTTACCCGTGTTCATAATCGATGGCTTTGAGGTAAACGTGCAGAAAGTATATGACCTCGACATCAATCGCGTGAAGAGCATCACTATACTGAAGGACGCTGCCGCAGCAGCGATATACGGTTCGCGTGCCGCAAACGGTGTAGTGGTCATCGAAACCATCACCCCGATGGCAGGAAAACTGCAGATAAACTATACAATGAACGGCAAGTTTGAGATTCCGGACCTTTCGTCCTACAATCTGATGAATGCGGCAGAGGTGCTGGAATTTCAGAAGAAAGCCGGCGTATTTGATGCATATCGTGAGGGGGAAGACGCAGGACTGAATGCCAATTCCTATAATGTGGCACGCCGTGCCGTGCTCAGTGGCGTTGATACCTATTGGCTTTCAAAGCCTTTGCAGATGGGTTTCCAGCACAAGCATTCCCTCATCATCGAGGCTTCACCAAAGACATCACTGCCTGGCGGAACGAAAGTTCGCTTCGCGGCAAACCTGAGTTACAGCAATCTCAACGGCGCAATGAAGGGCAGCGGACGAGACACTTACGAGGCTGGCACCAAGATAATTATATCCAACCGCCGTATCAGAGTGACCAATGACTTGCAGTTTTCCATGGTAGATAGCAAGGAATCGCCTTACGGAAGTTTCTCTTCCTACACCTCGGCACTGCCTTATTATCAGGAGAAAGACGCAGAGGGAAACTACTATCGCATGCTTTCTCTAAGAAATATGGCGCCAGATGGCATCGCTCTCGGTGTGCTGGCATCCATGCAGTCGCCTGTCTATGAAGCGCGATACCTCAACAGTTACTCCACTTCGAGAGGGATGGACGTGACTAATAATTTCTGAATAAACTGGACCATCACCGATGATATACGTCTGAAAGGGTCGTTCTCACTCAGCCATGACAGCGACCGTGACGACGCATACGTATCGCCTGGCAGCTTCGAATATATCAACAACAATTCATCCATCACTCCAGATGCGCTCTATCAGCGTGGCAAATACACGCTCGGACACAGTTCTTCGACCACCGTCTATGGCAGTATGCTGACGTCATATACCCACAGTTTCGGCCGTTTCGACGTGCAGGCGATACTCGGAGCCGAAGCCAAGCAGACATCAAATGAGAGCGACAGCTACACCATGACGGGATTTCTCGGCAATTCGCAGGACTATATCTCCTACGCAGTGCAATATGAGAAGTACGGCAGAATCACGGGAGGCAAGTCCAAAGTCCGCACTGCCGGCATCTTCTGCAACCAGAACTACAGTTACGCCAACCGCTATCTCTGTGACCTTACTATCCGTATGGACGGCAGTTCGCTCTATGGTGACCATCAGCAGACGACGCCTTACTGGAGTGCCGGACTGAGATGGAACGTGCATAATGAGCGTTTCTTCGCCGGAAGCGGAGTGGTCTCACAGCTCGCTTTGCGTGCAAATGTCGGCACTACGGGCAACCAGAACTACAACCGAAACCAGGCAAGCAACCAGTATAACTATCTGACTAAGGTCTATGGAGGATATTTCGGAGCAGTAATCACCACGCTCGGCAATCCAGACCTTAAAGGACAGACCACCTATAACCGCACCATCGGACTGGAGGCTTCGCTCTGGAAGAACCGCCTCAACCTGGAGTTCAACTATTACAACAACAAGACCAAGGGCAACCTGACCAGCATCACCGTCGCTCCATCATTGGGATTCGACACCTATAAGGCAAATATGGGCGACCTTCGCAATGAGGGCTTTGACTTCAACATCAGTTATTCCCCGGTGCGCACAAGGGACCTCCTGGTCAATGTCACGCTCAACGGCACGCGAAACCATAACACCATACTCAAGATTTCCGACGCTCTACAGCGCTATAACGATATGGTAAATGCCAACGGTTCGGGTTCCACCACTCCTGTATTCCTCTTCAAGGAGGGTGAATCCATGAATACCATCTACGCCGTGCGCTCGCTTGGCATCGATCCGGGCACGGGAAAGGAACTCTATATCGACCGTAACGGCAACACCACCTATACATGGAATGCCCAGGATCAGGTGCCGGTAGGCGTCAATGAGCCAACTCTCAATGGCTATGCCGGACTGAATATCCGCTACAAGTCATGGGAAATAGGCACCCATCTCAATTACTCCTTCGGCGCAGACAAGTACAACTACACCCTGCACCAGAAGATAGAGAACGTCAACTATATGACAAACAACGACCGCCGCGCCCTTACCGAACGATGGCAGAAGCCAGGCGATGTGGCTCTCTACAAGGCCATCACCGACAACAGCGCCACGAAAGCGACGTCAAGGTTTGTCCAGCACGAAAAGAGACTGAGCATGACATCGCTGAGATTGGCTTACAATATGGACTCTGACAGACTCCGTGACAGCTGGATATCCATGCTAAGGCTCTCCATCACAGCGAATGACCTCTTCTATGCCAGCACAATAAGGCAGGAGCGAGGTCTCAGTTATCCTTTCACACGTTCGGTAACATTCAATGCTCAGGTGAATTTCTGACAAACAGCAAAGCGCCCACTGTGCCAACGGCTTCTACCGTTGGATAACAAATGTAGAAACAACGAAACAGCAAATCCAAAAAACCGCATTCCCCCCCCCCCTATTGATTATGCGCAAAACATTATTATACATATTATCCATTATACTGCTGCAGAGCTGCTCATGGTTTGATGTAGGAGCCGAGTCGGAGATTGACGAGAAGGATATGTTTGTCAATGCAGACGGTTACTACACCGCTCTGACTGGCATATATATCAGCATGGGCAGCACCGAACTATATGGTGGCAACCTTACTCTGACAGCCCTCGAACCGCTTACACAGCAATATAACGTCAAGGAAGATGACCCCGATCGCGTCGCTTGGTCACAGTTCAGATACACCACTGACGGAGGACAGGAACTCGTTTCTGCCATCTGGCTCAAGATGTATAACACTATAGTCAATGCCAATATGCTACTTGCCAAACTGCCGGAGGCGGAAGGTAAGATTGACAGCGACGTGATTGACATCATTCATGGCGAAGCGCTCGCTCTCAGATCATTGATGTATTTCGACCTTATGAGATTATTCAATGAGAGTTATGAGGTAAATCCAGAGTCGGGAAATGTACGCTTCAAGACAGACTTCGGCTTTGTCCTCGGTAAGAAAATGAGTAATGAGCAGCTTATTGATACCATTATCTCTGACCTTATACAGGCTCGCGACTACTTGAAAAAGGACCCTCTATATTGTAATAAGGCATACAGCAACCGCTATCTGGCTTATGACCGCACACAGAGGATGAACTATTACGCCGCCACAGCGCTGCTCGCCAGGATGGAAATCTACCGCGGACATTATGCTGAGGCTGCACAATATGCCGAAGAGGTAATCGATTCGGAAAAGTATAGGTTTATCCTTCCAGAGGAAATTCTGGAGACCGACATCTACGGAGTGGAACAGAAAGCCGACCGCATCTTCATGCCAGAGATGATTTTTGCCCTCTATTGTGAGAACATACTTACCGTTTCACGCTCATATTACGAAGGTCTGACTGGCGATTTTGCCAAGAGTGCCAACGCATACGAGGACAATGATGTGCGCAGAGCATGGCTATACCAAAACCCGAGCGCAAATGGAAAAATCAATATGATACGCTATCAGCGGTCAGTAAAGTCGGAAGATGCCGGCAAATACGGCGACCCTGTCGTTCCTATGCTGAAAATCAGCGAGATGTATCTCATCCTGGCTGAGTGCAATCTCAATGGTATTGAGACCAGAGAGAATGCCTTGAGCCTTCTGAATACTATAAAGCAGAAACGCGGAGAGGCTGCTCTTCCGGCTACAGCTACCACACAGACCTTGTGGAATGAACTGACACATGAGTATATATGCGACTTCCGCGGCGAGGGACAACTGTTCTATTATTACAAGCGCCGCAACCTTTCGTCCATTGATGACGGAAACTACAACGGCAATACTGTCAGCGTTCCAGCCTCAGCTTATGTGCTACCGTTGCCGGATTACGAGAAACAGTTTGGATATTGACACTTTCACCTCTTACAGCAATGCGAAAAATTCTATACATAATGCTTACAGCCACAGCCATATTGTCCGTAGCAGCCTGCTCGGAAGATACGCTGGAAGCCTACGACACATCAACCAGTGCGCTCAATATAGCACGCGGCACTGTCTTTGGTTCTGCTGCAGACTATCCAGAGAGCTATAGTTTCAATGCCTATTTCCTTGGTGGAAAGGTGACGGACTACACGCTCCAGATACCTGTTCGCCTGCAGGGGGTGATAGATTATGGTCGTGACCGTCACTTCGGAGTGATGATTTCGGAGGCAGAAAGCAAAGGTGTCACCGCCAGTTCTGCGGTGGTAAGTTTCGACAGCAAGCAAGTGTTTCGCAGCGGAATGTATCAAGACACGCTCCGCGCCACCATCCACGTAGATAAGATGGACAGCGAAACGACATACAAGATGCGCCTGAAACTCATCCCGGGCGACGATTTCTCGGCGGGAGTGCCGGAGTATCAGTATGTGGATGTGCAGTTTACAAAAAACCTTACCATCGCTCCTGCCTTCTGGGAAAACAATAGCAAACTGAGCAAAATCACCTATTCAGCCCGTAAGTGTGCCGTCTTTCTAGAAATCAGCGGCATCACCGATCCTGAATGGGTGGATGACGGCAGCAGCGTTATCCTCGATTATTGGATTTCGCTCTGCAAGCAATGGTTTGAACAACATGAGGAATATGACTCCAACGGTAACAGAATATACTTTGAATAATGCGTAAAAAGACAAGAATATACTATCAGTTGCTCATCCTCGGCGCAGTGATGTCCTCCCTTCTGTCATGCTATGGGGGCAAGGACAGCGACGCTACAGACGACATTCAGCAGGTGACTGCCATCAATGGCATTGCCACTGACGGATCATATACGCTCTATCAGGGTGACACTCTGAGGATAAACCCTTCGCTGACATTCTCTGAAGGGGCTGATTCCTTGCGCTATGACTACCGTTGGGTGGTGGGTAAACAGCAGGAAATAGCCACCGGCAAGCAGTTAGTATGGGAGGTTTCATTGCCTTCTGGATATAATATGGCGACTGATATTCCTGGCGTATTCATAGCAAAAGACAGGGAAAACGGACTGGAGTTTCGCAAGACATTCTCCTTCCAGGTGCTGAGCACATACACACCGTCCTCCATTGTGGTCTATCAGAAGTCTGACGGACGCACCGAATGGATGTCGCTGCAGGGTGATGTGCGAGCTTTCACCAACTATTATCCCGACATGATAGAGCGGATAAACCCCGATGAACCCATCAAAGGCAAGTACTACGGCACGCTATATGCCCTTAATGAGATAGCCGTTTTCACAGATCAAAGCCCTTCTTGGGGCAGATGTATCAGCATGCGCAATGCTGATCCAGACAATGGTTTCTATCATAATGTTGGTGAATATACCGGCAATATATATAATAAGGTGTATATGGGCAGCGCCTCCAAACTGGACATCAGCAATGTCACCTTCGGCTATGGCGCATCAAAATACTTCATCTGCAATGGTAATCTCCATGTCTTCAATGGTCTGGACCGCAAGCTTCCTGTATTCAATGAGAACACTTTCGTCAAGAGCCACAATGTGCGTCAGGCTATGTCGAGCAAGCAATTTCAGAGGTTTAAGAAAGTGACTTTCGTGCTGCATGACGATAATACGGTGGGTTGTTACCACGTCTATAATGACCAGATGGAGCATATCACCATTGATGGCGAACCTTTCCGTCTCGACAGTCTCTGCGGATGCTTCACCGAAGCCACGGGATTGGGCTCCAATCAGCCGTATGAGGTATATCTGATAGGCAAGCGTGACGGAGAGTATGCCATATATGAGTTCTGTGTCAACTATGTCAAGACCACTGTTCAGCCCATTTCTCTCAAGCGCATCATGCCGATTGATGCCTCTTTAGCAAGGACTGTAAGATATTGGTGGGGCTCGTTTGGCGAGAGCTATGCCTTCTATTCTGTTGGCAATAAGGTATATCGCTTCGACTATTACAACATGAAAGAGTTTAATCCTGTGAAGTCCAAACTGCTGATTAGCCTTGATGAAGGCGAGCAACTGGTGGATGTATTCCCTCTCATTACTGGCTTAGGACTGCGTGATGAGGATGATTGCACCGTCATGCTGACCTATCGTCAAGCCACTGGCTGCTCCTCCATCCGCGTCTATGACAGCGTGACCGGCAAGCTCCTCAAGGCATATCAGGACATCATCCCCGGCTATGCCACCTATTTCACGAGGTGTATGTAGGTATCCAGCCATCATATCCACTGCGTAATCGGCAGATATTGATAATCCAAATAATATAAATAATAAACACAAGAAATGCTTATGTTTCGTAAACATCTACTCATCATCGCATTCGCGCTCATGGCATTTACAGCCAAAGCCGAGACAAAGACCGTCAATGTGGAAACTGCCGGCACCCTCTCCACTCTCATCAAAGGCAATGACCTCAACGTCACCGACCTCACCTTGACTGGCAATATCAACAAGGCTGACATCGCCTTCATCCGACAAAGCATGAAGGTAGAGACGCTCGACCTCAAGGATGCCAACATCGTCGCTTACTCCGAGACAGTAGGCGAAACCACTATAGAGTACCCTGCTAATGAGTTTCCTGCCAATGTCTTCCAGAAGAAGGAGAATGATGATGCCATCATTCCGCTGAAGAAGATTATCTTCCCAGCTTCCATGACTTCTGTGGGTTCATACGCTTTCAACAGTTCAAGCCAGTCACAATTGGAGACTGTCGATTTCTCTAATTGCTCTAATCTTGAGACTATCAAGGATTATGCTTTCGAATTTTGCGATAAAATCACAGAAATAGACCTTTCAGGTCATGCTAATCTCAAGTCTATTGAGGAATATGGCTTCGGACAGACGGGCGCAAAGACCATCAATCTCGAAGGATGCTCGGCTTTGGAATCCATCGGTGAGCGTGCTTTCTACCAGAGTTATGAATGCACTGCCCTCAATCTCAAAGGCTGCACTGCTCTCAAGACCATAGGCAATCGTGCCTTCCTCAATCTCTCAAAGAACAGCGCAAAGACTAAAGGCTACAATCTTGTGCTCGATTTCAGTCCCTGCACATCGCTTGAGACTATCCAGGAGAGCGGTTGCCAGTCTGCAAAAGCAGT
>ENA-ORNT01001838-ORNT01001838.1-human-gut-metagenome-genome-assembly--contig:-NODE-1838-length-13670-cov-2.773044_pt1 | contig 13670 bp, 10 predicted proteins | sample MGYA00242120_ERZ509032 | MGnify/ENA primary metagenome ERZ509032 (study PRJEB26280, sample SAMEA2338729) | human gut metagenome | biome: human gut; feature: human-associated habitat; material: faeces...
GCATCCCGACACGGTACTGGTTATCATCGACACGCTGCAAATGATCCGCGGCGCCGGCTATGACAACACATACGCCAACGACTACCGCGACCTCTCCGTGCTGAAGCACATCGCGGATGCCCACGGCATTGCCATTCTGCTGATCGAGCATGACATGAGTTTGGTCATGAAAATCTGCGAGCGAATCCAGGTGCTGGACTTTGGTACCACGATCGCTTCCGGCACACCGGCAGAGATCGCCAATGACCCCCATGTGATTGAAGCATACCTGGGCAAAGACAAAGAGGAGGAGGTCGAAGCGGATGCTTGAAGTAAAAGACCTTCATGTCAATTACGGCGCGGTACACGCGCTGAACGGCATATCGCTGCATGTGGATGACGGCGAGATCGTATCCCTGATCGGGGCAAACGGCGCGGGCAAAACCACCACCCTGCGCAGCACCATTGCCGCGCTGAAAGATGAGCTGCGCATCGGTGTGATGGAAGCGGACATTGACTCCGATGTGGATGCCCGCGCCATCGCCGGGACCGGGGCAAAGTCTATCCAGCTGCATACCGGCGGTATGTGCCACCTTGACGCCGAAATGACCCGGCAGGGGTTGGAAGGTCTGGGCACCGGGGACATCGATTTGGCGATTCTCGAAAACGTCGGCAACCTGGTCTGCCCTGCCGAGTTTGACACCGGCGCAGTGAAGAACGCCATGATTTTGTCGGTGCCCGAGGGCCACGATAAGCCGCTGAAATACCCGCTGATGTTCCAGGTATGCGATATCGTGCTTGTGAACAAAATCGACGTGATGCCGTACTTTGATTTTGACCTGGACAAATGCCGAGAGTACGTCGCCATGCGCAACCCGAAGGCGAAGGTCATCCCCATCTGTGCCAAGACCGGGGAAGGCATCGACGAATGGGCAGACTGGTTGAAAGAGCAGGTCAGGGAGTGGCAGAGGTAAAGGCTTCCCCCTCGGGGGAAGCTGTCCGCGAAGCGGACTGATGAGGGGCAAGTTTGCCATTGCCACCATTTACCGGACAGTCGCGGCACATCCGGCCCTGCGGGGCCGCCTTCCCCCTCGGGGGGAAGGCTTTGGAGCACAAACGGAGCAACAACATAAAAAGGAGCACACCATGAGCAAACCCACTGCGTTCCCGCTGGACGAGAGCAAGCTGCCCTTCCAGATCCCGAAGGACCAGCCGTTCCGGGAAAATATCGCCAAGCTGGGCCAGATGATCACTGACCGCATCCCTGCCAAAAAGGGCACGCTGACCCAGGACGACCCCGAATACTGGGGCCTTGCGTCCATCGTGACCGACGAGATGGCCGAGGTTGCATTGAAAATGAAGGTCCGCAAGCCTATGACCCTGCCTGAGCTGGTCAAGGCTACCGGCAAGCCTGCCGACGAGCTGGAACCGCTGCTGCAGCAGATGGCTGTGGTCGGATTACTGGAATACAACTGGGAAAATCCCCGCCGGGAGAAGCAGTACATCCTGCCGATGTTCGTACCCGGCAGTGCGGAATTTTTCAATATGAACAAACAGCAGATCGCCGACCACCCCGAGGTCACGGCCTTCTTCGAGCGGATGACCTTTTTGCCGCTGGAACACATCACCGCCATGGTGCCGCCGGGCGGCGCGGGGATCGGTATGCACGTCATCCCGGTGGAAAAGGCCATCGAGACCGAAAACCAGTCCGTAGACGTGGAGCATATCTCCCACTGGCTGAAAAAGTATGACGGCAAGTATGCCGCCGGGCCGTGCAGCTGCCGTATGTCCCGCGCCGCCATGGGCGAGGGCTGCGGCGACGACCCCGACGACTGGTGCATCGGCGTCGGCGACATGGCCGACTACCTTGTGGAGACGAACAAAGGCCACTACGTCACCTACGACGAGGTCATGCAGATTTTGCAAAAGGCCGAGGACAACGGCTTTGTACACCAGATCACGAACATCGACGGCGAGAACAAGATTTTCGCCATCTGCAACTGCAACGTCAACGTCTGTAACGCTTTGCGCACCAGCCAGCTGTTCAACACGCCCAACATGAGCCGCTCGGCCTACGTTGCCAAAGTCGCGCCGGAAAACTGCGTAGCCTGCGGCCGCTGTGTGGAGTACTGCCCCGCCGGTGCGGTCAAGCTGGGCCAAAAACTCTGCACCAAGGAAGGGCGCGTCGTCTACCCGCGCCAGGAACTGCCCGACGCCGTAAAGTGGGGCCCCGAGAAGTGGGCCATCGACTACCGCGACAAGAACCGTATCAACTGCTATGACACCGGCACGGCCCCCTGCAAGACGGCCTGTCCTGCCCACATTGCCGTGCAGGGCTACCTGAAAATGGCCGCCCAGGGCCGCTACCGCGACGCGCTGGCGCTGATCAAAAAAGAGAACCCCTTCCCCGCCGTCTGCGGCCGCATCTGCAACCGCCGGTGCGAGGATGCCTGCACCCGCGGCACCGTGGACCAGGCTGTTGCCATCGACGCCGTGAAGAAGTTCATCGCCCAGCAGGACCTGCACGCCGAGCACCGCTATGTGCCCGACGTCGTCCAGCCGTCGCTGCAAGGGCCGTGGCCGCAGAAAATTGCCATCATCGGCGGCGGCCCGGCGGGTCTGAGCTGCGCCTACTTCCTGGCGACCCAGGGCTACAAGCCCACCGTGTTTGAGAAAAACGAGCGTCCCGGCGGTATGCTGCGGTACGGTATCCCCTCCTTCAAGCTCGAGAAAGACGTCATTGACGCCGAGATTGACGTACTGCGGGAGCTGGGCGTGGACATCCACTGCGGCGTGGACGTGGGCAGGGATGTGACGCTGGCCCAGCTGCGCGAGCAGGGCTACAAGGCGTTCTACATTGCCATTGGCTGCCAGGGCGGCCGCAAGGCGGGCGTGCCCGGCGAGGATGCCGCAGGCATTGAGACTGCCGTACACCTGCTGCGCACCGTGGGCGGCGACGAAAGCCATAAGATGCAGGGCAAGACCGTTGTCATCGGCGGCGGCAATGTCGCCATCGACGCGGCGCGGGTCGCCTTACGCTGCGGGTCCGACGATGTGACAATGGTCTGCCTGGAGCCGCGGGAGAAGATGCCCGCCTCGGTGGAGGAAATCGCCGAGGCCGAGGAGGAAGGCACCAAAATCACCTGCGGCTACGGCCCGAAGGAGTTTATCGCCGAAAACGGCCATGTCACCGCCGTGGTGCTGAAAAAGTGCACCGGTCTCTACAATGCCGAGGGCCGCTTTGCACCCACCTACGACGAGAACGACACCATCACCCTGCCTTGCGAGAACGTTGTGCTCAGCATCGGCCAATGCATCGAGTGGGGCGACCTGCTGAACGGCGAGGCCGTAGAGCTGGGCCGTGGCCAGGGTGCCGTGGCCGACGCGCTGACCTACCAGACCGCGCAGCCCGACGTGTTTGTGGGCGGCGACGTCTATACCGGCCCGCGCTTTGCCATCGACGCGATTGCGGCAGGCAAACAGGGGGCAATCTCCATCCACCGCTATGTGCAGCCCAACACCAGCATGACGATCGGCCGCAACCGCCGGGATTTCCACGAGCTGGACAAGAACAATCTGTCGCTTGGTGAGTACGACCATGCCCCGCGCCAGACCGCCGCGCTGGACGAGAGCATCGACACCCACCGTTCCTTCCGGGATGCGCACCTGACGCTGACAGAGGATCAGGTCAAAATCGAGACAGCCCGCTGTCTGGGCTGCGGCGCCAGCGTCGTCGACCCGAACAAGTGCATCGGCTGCGGCGTCTGCACGACCAAGTGCGAGTTTGACGCTATCCATCTGCACCGCGACCTGCCCGAGTGCAGCAAGATGGTCAAGAGCGAGGACAAGTTCAAGGCCATTCTGCCCTACATGGCGAAGCGGGAAATCAAGATTCGTTTCTCCAAAAAGGAGAAGTAAATGCACGAGCTGGGCATTGTCTTCCACGTCATCAAGAGCGTGGAAAAGATCGGAGAGGAAAACGGCCTGACGAACGTCGCGTCCGTGACGCTCGAGCTCGGCGAGGTGTCCGGTGCGATCCCGCACGAACTCGAAAGCTGCTGGAACTGGGCAGTCAAGAAGACCGAGCTTTTACCGGAGGCCGCGCTCAAGATCGAGACCATCCCCGCCGTTACGTACTGCGAGGGCTGCGGGCGCGACTATCCCACGGTGCAGTTTGGCCGCACCTGCCCGCACTGCGGCAGCGAAAAAACGTGGCTCAAGCAGGGCAGCGAGATCAACTTAAAGGAGATTGAGGCGATATGACAGAACCCTATAAGATCATCGAGGTGAAAGAGAGCGTCTTCGCCGACAACGACCGCGAGGCTGCGCGCCTGCGCACGCAGCTCAAGCAGGACAGAACGTTTCTGCTGAACCTGATGTCCTCGCCGGGCAGTGGCAAGACGACGACGCTGCTGCGCACGCTTGAAGCGCTCAAGGATGAGCTGCACATCGGCGTGATGGAGGCAGACATCGACTCCGACGTGGACGCGAAGACTATCGCGGACGCGGGCGTCAAGTCCATCCAGCTCCACACGGGCGGCATGTGCCACCTCGATGCAAGCATGACGGAGCAGGGCCTCAAGGAGATCGGCACGAAGGACTTGGACCTCGTCGTGCTCGAAAACGTCGGTAACCTCGTCTGCCCCGCGGAGTTCGACACGGGCGCGGTCAAAAACGCGATGATCCTCTCCGTGCCGGAGGGGCACGACAAGCCGCTCAAGTACCCGCTCATCTTCACTGTGTGCGACGCGCTCATCATCAACAAGATCGACGTGCTGCCGTATTTCGACTTTGACATGGAAAAGGTCGTCGAATACGCGCACATGCGCAACCCGAAGCTCAAGATATTCCCCCTCTCCGCCAAAACCGGCGAGGGCGTGGACGCTTGGTGTAATTGGCTGCGCGAGCAGGTGCGCGCTTGGAACGGGTGAGAAAAGAGAAAGAGATGTACCGCAAGGTACATCTCTTTTTTTGTTATGCGTCCAGCCGAAAGACCGACGGGTAAATTTGTCCGTCCCTGAATTCGAGTACGCCGTAGGTCGGGCGGCGAGGATCGCCAATCGAACCGGGATTCATCATCATCGGCCGCGACGCCGCGTCCACGAGCGGCACGTGCGTGTGGCCGAAGAGCAGAATGTCGGCGTTCATCTCGAGCGCGCGGTACTGCGCGCGGAGAAGTCCGGTCTTCACCCCTAACGTGTGCCCGTGCGCGATGAGCACGCGGTGATCGTCCAGAATCAGCACGCGCTCAAGCGCTTCAAAGCGCCCGAAATCGCAGTTGCCGGGAACCTGCTCAAGCGGCAGGCGAGGGTAGAGCTGACGCAACTCCTCGACATCACGCCAGCCATCGCCAAGGTGGATGATGCCGTGCGGCTTTACGAGTTCTACCGCGCGCACCATGTTGTCGACATTGCCGTGTGAGTCGGATAGTACCAAGTATTTCATAGCGCTTACAGGAACTTGTCGAGCTCGCGCTCGACCTCATCCATCTTCTTGATCTGCGGCTTGTCGATGCGGTAGCCGCCCTTGACGACCATGTCGAGCTCACGCAGCGCGCTCAAATTCTGAAGAGGGTTGCCGGAGCAGACGATCAGGTCGGCCTGCTTGTCCGCCTCAATGCTGCCGGTCAGATCACCGATGCCCGCGAGCCGGGCATTGAGTTTCGTCGCGCTGTAGAGCGCGAACGCGGGCGTCACGCCGCAGTATTTGACGAAATAGTGCAGCTCGCGCCACATGTCGTAATGTGTGATGTACGGGCAGCCGACGTCCGTGCCGAGACCGACTGGCACGCCTGCGGCGAGGTTTGCCTTTGCGAGCGCGACGATGCCGTCGAAGACGATCTTGCCGTTTTCCTGCTGCTCATACGCCGCGTGCGAAATGCTGCGGTCGAAGAGCGCGTAGGGCAGGGCGGGGGAAATGGTCGAAATTTGGAACGCCTTGCGCTGCTTGAAGAGCGTGATCATTTCATCGCTTGGCTGCGCGCCATGCTCGATGGAGTCGACGCCGTTTTGCAGCGCAGCCATCACGCCCTCAGGGCTCTCAACGTGCGCCGCGACGATCATGCCGAGCGAATGTGCCTTGTCGCACGCGGCCTTGACAAGCTCGGGCTGCATGCGCAGCACGCCCGGCTCGCCCACGACTTCGGCGTCCAGCACGCCGCCGGTGATCATCAGCTTGATGAGGTCGGGCTTTTCGGCGGCGATCTTTTCGACGAGCGCCGCGGCCTCTTCGGCGGAGTGCGCCTCGTAGGCGAGCGAACCCGCCATGTGCCCGCCGGGGACGGAGACAGCCATGTTCGACGCCAGCACGCGCGGGGCAAGAATTTTGCCCGCCGCGGCGAGGTCGCGAATTTTCGTGTCGTAATCGGCGACGCCGCCGACTGTGCGGATGGTCGTGACGCCGGAGAGCAGCTCGGTTTTGGCGTAGCCCTCGCACATGCTGACACCGATCCTGTTCGTCAGCGCGCAGAAGGTGATGAGCTTGACGAGCTTTTTGGGGTCGCTCGCCTTCTTTTTCGGCTTGCCCGAGGCGGGCAGGTGCACGTGCATGTTGATGAGACCCGGCAGCACATATTTTCCGCCGAGGTCGACTGCCTCATAGCCTGCGGGGATATGCTGTGCGTCGACGATCTCATTGATTTTCTCGCCGTCGATGCAGACGGCCTTGCCCGTCTGCGGCTCCATGTGCTCAGAGCCGTCGAGAAGCACGCAGTTTGTCAATGCATACTTTTTGTCGTTGTGGTACATCGGAGTGTGCGCCTTTCCTGTTATCGAATCTGGCCGCTGCCGGTGATGACGTATTTATAGGTGCTCAGCTCGTCGAGCCCCATCGGACCGCGGGCGTGGAGCTTCTGCGTGGAGATGCCCATCTCGCAGCCGAGGCCGAACTCGCCCCCGTCGGTAAAGCGCGTGGAGACGTTGACATAGGTCGCAGCGCTGTCCGTGCCGTTGATAAAGCGCTCGGCGCTCGCGGCGTCCTCGGTGACAATGGCGTCGCTGTGGTGCGTCGAGTGGGCAAGCACGTGCGCGATGGCGGCATCCAAACTGTCGACCACGCCGACGGCGAGGATATAGTCGAGGTACTCGGTGTCAAAGTCCTGTTCACCCGCCGGTGTGCCGTCGATGATCTGCGCCGCAGCCGCATCGAGCCGCAGCTCGACCGGCGTGAGCCCCTGCGCCGCGCGGTCATCGACCAGCGTCTTTTTGAGCATGGGCAGGAACTTCGCCGCGACCGCCCGGTGCACAAGGCAGACCTCCTCGGCGTTGCAGACCGAGGGGCGGCTGGTCTTGGCATTTTCAATGATGCGCACGGCCTTATCGAGGTCGGCGTACTGATCGACGTAGACGTGGCAGATGCCCGTGCCGGTCTCGATGCAGGGAACGCTTGCATTTTCCACGCACGCGCGGATGAGCCCCTTGCCGCCGCGGGGGATCAGCAGGTCGACAAGGCCGTCCGCCGTCATCAATACCTGCGCGCTCGCATGCGTTGTATCCTCAACGATGTTGACAATGTCGGAATCGCCGCCGACGGACTCAACGCCCGCCTTGAGCGCCGTGACGATGGCGTGAGAGGAGCGATAGGCCTCCTTGCCGCTGCGCAGCATGCAGACGTTGCCGCTCTTGATGCACAGCGCCGCGGCGTCCGACGTGACGTTCGGGCGGCTCTCGTAGATGATGGCGACCAGACCGAGCGGCACCTGTCGCTTGGTGATGGTCATACCATTGGGGCGCTTGAACTGCGCGAGCGCGCGGCCCACGTGGTCGGGCAGCGCCGCGGCCTCGCGGATGCCCTCGGCCATCGCGTGGATGCGGCTCTCCGTCAGGGCGAGACGGTCGAGCATCACGTCGGAGATCGTGCCCTTCGCCGCCTCCATGTCCTTGGCATTTTCGCGCAGGATATCTTCGCTGTTGGCCTCAAGGCTCTCCGCCATCGCGAGCAGCAGCCGGTCCTTCTCCTCGGCGCTTGCGCTGCGGATGCTGCCCCAGGCAGCTTTTGTGCGTTCCAGAAGTTCGATCGTTGTCATGCTTCATCCCTCTTTGCCAAAAATCTTGTGCCCACGCGCTTGCCCGCGGCCACATCGTAGAGTACCTCGGGCGACTGGCCGTTGGCGATGACCATTTCGCAGCCTGCTGCCGTCGCCATCTGCGCGGCGCGGAGCTTGGTCGCCATGCCGCCGGTGCCAAGCTCCGAGCCGCTGCCGCCGCCGAGGGCGAGAATGTGCTCGTCGATGCGCTTGACGGTGTGGATCAGCTTCGCGTCCGGGTTCTTGTGCGGGTCGCCGTCGTAAAGCCCGTCGATGTCCGACAGCAGCACCAGAAGATCCGCGTGAACCGTCGCCGCAACGACGGCGGAAAGCGTATCATTATCGCCGATGCCGAATTCCTCGGTGGAAATCGTGTCGTTCTCGTTGATGACCGGCAGCGCGCCCAGCTCCAACAGACGCTCGATCGTATTGTGGAAGTTCTGCTTGCGGTTGCCGCCGTCGGCGATGTCCGGCGCGGTGATGAGCAGCTGCGCGACGGTGTGGCTGTATTCGGTGAAGAGCTTGTCGTACATGTACATCAGCTCGCACTGCCCGACGGCGGCGGAGGCCTGCTTGGTCGGGGTGTCCTTCGGCCGCTGGCGCAGATTCAGCTTACCGAAGCCCATGGCAATGGCGCCGGATGAGACCAGAATGATCTCGTGGCCCGCGTTTTTCAGGTCGCTGAGCACCTTGCACAGCTCCTCCATCCGCTGGATGTTCAGCCGTCCGGTGGGATGGGCAAGCGTGGAGGTGCCGACCTTGACAACAATTCGCATAAGGAATGCCTCGTTTCTGAAAATTGTGTTTATTGTAGCACAGCCGCCCGCCGGAAACAATGCGTCCCGCCGATTTTTTCCCAGATCCGTGAATAAAAATACGCATCGTCGGAATGCCGGGTCAAAACGTGTTTTTCCCGGCCCGGCGGTAAAAAAGAATCCCCGCGAAGCGCCGGTGGCAGCTCCGCAGGGGGGTGGGACACGTTCACTATACGCGATACGGCGGCGAATTGCAAGGGAAAAGTTCGCAGCCTGAAAAATTTTGTGAGATATGAGCTGATCGGCATTTTACCGAAAAAAGGATTCGGCGAATTTGCGGTATTGACGCAGAAATACTTTTCCGGTAAAATCGGTGCATATTTATTTTCCTGATAGAGGCAGGCCTCTGCCGCTCAGGAACGAATTTGCAAGGAGGAAGCATTCATGCAGTCGAAAGAAAAGATCCCTGAATTGTTTGGCAGCAACGTATTTAATGAGGCCGCTATGCAGCAGTATGTATCCGGCTCCGCGTTCCAGGCATGGAAGAGCTGCCTGAGCACGGGCACGCCGCTCCCGCTCGACGTCGCAAACGACATCGCCGACGGCATGAAGGTCTGGGCCCTGGAGCACGGCGCGACGCACTTCACCCACTGGTTCCAGCCCATGACCGGCATCACGGCCGAAAAGCACGACTCGTTCATCTCTCCCACCGCCGACGGCGGCGTGATCATGGAGTTTTCCGGCAAGGAGCTCATCCAGGGTGAGCCGGACGCGTCCAGCTTCCCCTCCGGCGGCCTGCGCGCCACGTTCGAGGCCAGAGGCTATACCGCGTGGGACCCGACGTCCTTCGCCTTTATTAAAGATCAGGTCCTGTATATCCCGACCGCGTTCTGTTCCTATGGCGGCGAGGCGCTCGACAAAAAGACGCCGTTGCTGCGCTCTATGCAGGCCATCAACAAGCAGGGCCTGCGCATCCTGAAGCTGTTCGGGCATGATGAGGTCAAGGCCGTCCGCACGACGGTCGGCCCGGAGCAGGAGTATTTCCTCATCGACGAGGCGCTTTACAGCAAGCGCAAGGACCTCATCTATACCGGCCGGACCCTGTTCGGCGCGAAGCCGCCCAAGGGGCAGGAGCTGGAGGACCATTACTTCGGCACCATCAAGCCGCGCGTTGCCGCGTTCATGCACGATCTGGACAAGGAGCTGTGGGAGCTCGGTGTGCTCGCCAAGACGGAGCACAACGAGGTCGCGCCCGCGCAGCATGAGCTCGCGCCCGTCTTCACCACCACCAACATCGCCGCTGACCACAACCAGCTCACCATGGAGCTCATGCAGAAGATCGCCCGCAAGCACGGCATGGTCTGCCTGCTGCACGAAAAGCCCTTCGCGGGCGTCAACGGTTCCGGCAAGCACAACAACTGGTCGCTGACCACCAACACCGGCATGAACCTGCTTGAGCCCGGCGAGACACCGGCGGAAAACGCGCAGTTCCTGCTGTTCCTGTGCGCGGTCATTCAGGCTGTGGACGACTATCAGGATATGCTGCGCATCAGCGTGGCGTCGGCCGCAAACGATCATCGCCTCGGCGCGAACGAGGCGCCTCCGGCGATCGTTTCGATGTACGTCGGCGACGAGATCGAGGAGATCCTCAACGCGATCGTTGACGAGACGGCCTACTGCGGCAAGGAAAGACAGCTGATGAAGATCGGCGTGCACGCGCTGCCGCGCTTCCCCAAGGACACGACTGACCGCAACCGCACCTCTCCGTTTGCGTTCACCGGCAACAAGTTCGAGTTCCGCATGCCGGGCTCCTCGGCCTCCATTTCCGGCATCAACGTCGTGCTCAACACGGCGGTCGCCGAGAGCCTTGAGCAGTTTGCTGATGCGCTCGAGGGCAGCACGGACTTTGAGACCGATCTGCAGGCGCTCATCCGCAGCGTGCTCATCAAGCACAAGCGCATCCTCTTCAAGGGCAACGGTTATGACGAGGCATGGATCGCAGAGGCGGAGCGCCGCGGTCTGCTGAACCTGCGCACGACGCCCGAAGCGCTGCCGTATTACCTTGCCGACAAGAACGTGGCGCTCTTTACCAAGCACCGCGTCTATACCCGCACCGAGATGGAGGCACGCTATGAGATCCACCTCGAAAACTACAGCAAGATCCTCAACATCGAGGCGCTGACCATGCTTGAGATGGCGCGGCGCGATATCATGCCCGCCGTCAGCAGCTACCTGCGCGAGCTGTCCGAGACTGCCGCGGCCATCCACGCCGCGTCCGTCACGGCCGACTGCTCGTATGAGGAGAGCATCATCCCCGAGATGTCTGCGCTGCTGGGCGATGCGTACCGCAAGGTGCGCAGCCTTGATGAGGCGCTCATGGGCGCCAAGACCGTTGAGGGCAGCCAGGCGCTGGCCAACTACTACCGTGACAAGGTCTTTTCCGCCATGGCGGAGCTGCGCATTACGATCGACCAGCTCGAGACCATGACGCCGTCCGACAAGTGGCCGGTGCCGTCCTACGGCGACCTGCTGTTCAGCGTGCGGTAACAACGTTTTCTCTTTCTTTTTCTCTCTTCTTTCATTTTCATACTTCTGTCAAAAGCATTGACGGAGAAAAGTAGCACGGGCGATCATTCCCAGCGAGTGCGGGACGGTGCGAGCCGCATAACAGAGCCTGTGTGAAGAACACTCCCGAGCTGCAAGCTGAACGGGCGAGAGCCTCAGTAGGTACGCCGTCACAGCCGGACGTTATCCCGGTGCGGTTTGTTAGAACCCGTGAGAAGTAAAATAGGTGGCACCACGATACGCAGCTACTCGTCCTATTGTCGGATGGTAGCTGCGTATTTTTTGATGTATTCAGGAGGAAAAAATCATGTGTTCCATCATTGGTTATCTCGGCTCGTCCATCTCCGCGCAGGATCTGCGCGCCGGCTTTGACAAGACCATTTCCCGCGGCCCGGACGACACGCGCATGCTCCATATCGGCGCGGCGACGCTCGGCTTTCACCGGCTGGCCATCATGGGGCTGCATCCGGAAGGCATGCAGCCGTTCACGCGCGACGGCAGCGCGCTCGTGTGCAACGGTGAGATCTACGGCTTTCGTCCCATCCGTGAGCGGCTGATCGCCGAGGGCGAGACGTTCGAGAGCGAATCCGACTGTGAGATCCTGCTTCCGCTCTACGAGCGCGAGGGGCTGGACATGTTCCGCGGGCTCGACGCAGAGTTTGCCATGATTATCTATGACGCCAAGCGCGGCGGTCTTGTCGCGGCGCGCGACCCGATCGGCATCCGCCCGCTGTACTACGGCTACGACGCCGAGGGCGCGATCATCTTTGCCAGCGAGGCGAAAAACCTTGTCGGTCTCGTGCACGATGTGATGCCGTTTCCGCCCGGACACTATTATGCCGACGGTAAGTTCACCTGCTACCGCGACATGACGCACGTCGATGCCGTCTGTGAGGATGATCTGGAGACTGTCTGCACGAACATCCGCGAAAAGCTCATCGCCGGCGTGGAAAAGCGGCTCGATGCCGACGCGCCGCTCGGCTTCCTGCTCTCCGGCGGCCTGGACAGCAGCCTCGTGTGCGCAATCTCGGCAAAGCTGCTCAAAAAGCCCATCCGCACATTTGCCATCGGCATGCGCAGCGACGCCATCGACCTGAAATATGCCCGCGAGGTGGCGGAGTATCTGCACGCCGACCACACCGAGGTCATCATCACGCGCGAGGATGTGCTCCAGGCGCTGCCGGAGGTCGTGGCACTGCTCGGCACGTATGACATCACGACCATCCGCGCGAGCATCGGCATGTACCTCGTCTGCAAGGCCATCCATGAGCAGACCGACCTGCGTGTGCTGCTCACGGGCGAGATCTCCGACGAGCTTTTTGGCTACAAGTATACGGACTTCGCGCCGAGCCCTGCGGCATTTCAGGAGGAGTCGGCCAAGCGCATCCGCGAGCTGCATATGTATGACGTGCTGCGCGCCGACCGCTGCATCTCCGTCAACAGTCTTGAGGCGCGCGTGCCGTTCGGCGATCTGGACTTCGTGCAATATGTCATGTCCATCGACCCTGCCAAGAAGTGCAACGTTTACGGCAAGGGCAAGTACCTGCTGCGCCACGCCTTTGAGGGCGACTGGCTGCCGCATGACATCCTTATGCGCGAGAAGGCGGCCTTCAGTGATGCGGTCGGCCACTCGATGGTCGATGACCTCAAGGCCTACGCCGAGGAGACATATACGGACATTGCCTTCGACATCCTGCGCCGGAAGTATGATTTTGCGCAGCCGTTCACCAAGGAGTCGCTGCTCTATCGTGAGCTCTTCGAGCGGTACTATCCTGATCAGGCGCGCATGGTGTCCGGCTTCTGGATGCCGAACAAGGCATGGGCCGGCTGCGATGTGAACGACCCGTCCGCGCGCGTGCTCGCAAACTACGGCGACAGCGGAAAGTGAAGAAGGTATGGACGCGAACACCTTGTATCTGCGCCCCGCGAGTCTGAGCGATGCGCCTGCGCTGCGCGCGATCTATGCACCCTACGTGGAAAAGACGGCCATCACGTTTGAGTGCACCGTGCTGGATGTCGAAGCATTCGCCGCACGCATGCGCGCCACGCTCCGGCGCTATCCGTATCTGGTCGCCATGCGCGGTGGAGAGACCGTCGGCTACGCCTACGCCGGCGCGTTCGGTGCGCGCGCGGCCTATGCCTGGGCTGCCGAGGTGAGCATCTACCTGCGCGAGGATCAGCGCAGGCAGGGGATCGGCAGGCGGCTGTATGCCGCGCTCGAGGCGCTTTTGCGCGCGCAGCACGTGCAGACGCTCTACGCCTGCATCGCATACCCGGATGGGGCGGACGACGTACACCTGACGAAAAACAGCGCACAGTTTCACGCGCACATCGGCTATCGGCTCGTG
>ENA-ORNT01001845-ORNT01001845.1-human-gut-metagenome-genome-assembly--contig:-NODE-1845-length-13638-cov-3.959582_pt1 | contig 13638 bp, 12 predicted proteins | sample MGYA00242120_ERZ509032 | MGnify/ENA primary metagenome ERZ509032 (study PRJEB26280, sample SAMEA2338729) | human gut metagenome | biome: human gut; feature: human-associated habitat; material: faeces...
GATGCTCCACATTATAACCAATTCCTTTTAACCGCAATATTTGAATAGCAAGCATACGCTCCATAACATGCAACAAGAACCTCTCACTATCCACCCCATGATCATTGCCTACCAACGGATAATCTTGCATTTGCAACATGAGCAACATTGTATTACCATTACTAAAAAATCTCTTCCATTCATCAAATATCCCTTGTAGACTATTACAACATAACGGATACGAATAAGGTAAAGTCCTAGAATAGTAAAGCACATTTGTAAGACACTTCTTTCGATCTAAATACAACAACATACCTAATAACGCAGTATGAAATTTGTGAAAGACCTCTTTCTCTTTCTCTAATTCCCTTCTCTGCTCAATATCTACTCCGAAAAAATTTCTTGATATATCAAACAAAGAATAATACTGAACTGCATACACCCAATACTGCTTCACGAATTCATCATTACCATTACGAGCTGCTTCCTGTACTGTTCTCCAAATAATTTGTCTATCACCTGCAAGTAAAGGTTTATTGGTATCGAAAAACAAATTCAATAAACTACAATCAACACGGTACATTCCATCCTTTATATTTTTATCACATACAATTGATGTGAAAATCGCCAAAGCTTCTCTTGATTCTTTCGTTAATCTACATTCCTCCCAATAACTGTTTGCATAAAATGGTGATAGTGTTGACTGTATTTTACCATTCTGCAATTCGCCAAGCAATCTACCACCAACCTCAGTTGTACAATGTAAATACAACTCTAAATCATTCTGCCTTGCAGCATATCTTGCTATCTCAGCCAAATAAACTACATCCTTTTTACCATCATCCTTTCTACTATTGTATGCCAAAAACTTTTTAGGAAGCTTGTACCTTATTATCAAGTCATACAATTGTATAAATGAAATAACAAGTAATAGAACAACAATCGTTTGTAGGAGTACCCAATAAAACTTCCAGTCAGAAATACCTTTCAGATAATAAAGGACAAAAGGCGTTAGAATCGAAACAACTATTGATATTGCGAGAATCGCACGAAAACGAATGTATATAGATTCTGACAACACTTTTTCTGACATTCTATTTCCGCCATACTTTGTGTCTATCTCTGTTATGGCTGTATTTATCAAAGGATATGCCATGCCCATTATCATAGAAAAGATAGAAATGAGCCCACTATATGTGTAGTTTATAACATCAAAGGTCATTGTCTTACTTTTTATTTGAGTGTTTCTTAAACCGCATTTCAAGTACTGATATAGAGTCATGCAACTGTTTAAGTTCACGTTGTTGTTTTTCTATAAGGTTTTGTTCATCTTTAAACTCCTTTTCCATTTCGGCATCATCCTTTACTGAGTCTTTATAGTATACTACAGTAACGGTCAAAAGCATCGGTATAGTATAAGACAGAATAAACTTTACAGAATGTTCGGCAATACTCTTTGCTGACAAAAACAGGCTATCAAACACTTTATTTGCAGATAGCAATATACACTTTCCATCACGGTACACCCTCCGTTTTATCCATTTATTACGAATACGTATATGCCGTAATTGCTCATTCAATAATTCTTTCACCTTTGCATATGCAGTCTGCATCATAAAAAACGAAAGCACAAAGCAAAAAAGCAACACTATCAACGACATCAATCCTATTATATAGCCTATTATATATGAAATCAGTCTCACGTTGTTATAATTATATCTTGTTCCGTCTGATAGTGTCACATTATATTCTATTAGATGCCACTTGTACGGACGGAAATTACTTTGATGCTTAAATTTTAATCATGTCGCCCAGTTTGTATTCCCATTCTCTGGGGGTGATTGGGGTGTAGCCTCCTGCTGGGTGGAAAGTCATCTCACCAAAATAGACCTTGCCGCCATGAACATATAAATCGACGCGCACAAAAGCCATCCCTTCACAAAGAGCCTTCGCCACCTCTTTCATTTCTGCAAATTCCTTTGGCTGTTCAACAGTTACCTTAGCCACATCGTTAGCAGTGGTAAACCCTGCCACATTCCAATCCATATCGCAAAACAGCTTCTTATGATTGCCAAATCTATCTATATACAGTTCTACAAATTCAGGCTGTCCATTAAAACAGAAAAACTTATAGTCGGTGATATTGTATTCCAACATTTCTTCCGCTACAAGTTTGCTCTTGCCTTTATACTGAGGTTCACGAGAGAAATAATAGCAATTCACATTCAACCAATCCCGCAGCATTTTTCGAGTTTGCCTGATGTCGAGTTTCGACTTGTCGTTACAAATAAGATTATAGCCAGAACCTTTGGTCAGCTTTAGCACAAACTGATTTGGCAACTTATCAAAATCCACATCATCGGCGTTATCCCACACACCCAATATGGGAACAAGATATTTTTCACCGATTTTTCGCTTAATGAAATCTCTCACATCGTATTTGTCTGCGAGTTCGACTTCATTTGGCACGACAGGATGTGTTTTCAACCAGTTCAGTTTTTCGCTAAAAGTGCTTGGGTTTTTAGTGTTCATCCAATGAAACGGAACGTGGAATCTCCTATACATTATAAATCCAACCGCATTGTGAAACAATGTGTCAGGAAGCACCGACAACCCATATTTACACACTTTATACCATAAATTTCTATATCTACCAGCCATATTTATATTTTTTATATTCTCAACATTCACTCATCAATTAAATACTCAACCGACTATACATGTTTTCAATGCTCCTAACACATTCGCTACATATAGTCTAAAATTATAATTCATTGGCGATGAGATATAAATCCGAGAGTATTCTTTTATTAAGTTTAACGAGTTTTTTAGACGATTAGAAAACGTTCTTCTGCGCGTGTTGGCGCTACTACCCCTAATTCGACGATAATAAATAGCGTTTTTACTCGTACAAGATATTTGCCTGATTTTATCAGATATTAAATACATATACAATGTATCTTCTCCATTCTTAAATCTGATGTCGAATCGACGCTTAGCAATAATATCCTTATGAATCAGTTTTCTCACCGGACCTGCCATAAAACGCCTTGCATCAACTAATGAAATCGTTTTTTTCCAAAAACACTTGTCAAAATCCTTTGCGACGACATAGCTATTTAGTACATTTTTTGTGACATCATCAAAAGCAACAGTATTAGAAATGGCAACTCTTTCTTTTGAAGAATTGTCATAAAGGTCTTGCAAATAAATTGTACTAATATGGTCGTCATCGTCGATGAAGGTGATGTATTCCCCCCTTGCGTTATCAAGGGCGATGTTGCGAGCATTGCTCACGCCACCCTCATCGGTTTGGAAAAATTGCACCTGCAAATCGCTATGCTTACCAAGCCAATCTTTAATCTGCGAGTGAAAAGGCTCATCACATCCATTCAACACCAGCACCAACTCATAATCCGACTTCGGAAAAGTCTGATTATAAACCGAATCCAAACACTCCCACAAATACCCCTGCGGCCTATAAGTAGGCACAATCACCGATATCTTCATATTTCACGAATTGTAAACTTCTATATATTTTTTTGCAACTTCTGATATTCGATATTTTTTAAACGAGTCCAAACAATGCTCTCTCAATTTGGTTATATCAGAATCAGATAACGACATAAAGTGCTTTAGGGTCTGAAAATATGCGTCTTCACTTGAATTTTCAGATAAGAAACCATTTACACCATTCATTACAACTTCAGGAATTCCCCCCACTGGCGAGCAAATAGGTATACAACCCACAGAAATTGCTTCTAAAAGAGTAACTGGCATTCCTTCCCAAATTGAAGGTAAACAGAACGCGTCGGCTTCAGAAAGCAAGTCTCGAACATCGTTTCGTTCTCCTAAATAAACAATGTGTTTACTTAAATATGGCTCAATCCTTTCCCATATTTGCAAATCCTGCTTCGAGCCAGCAATCAACAACACTACATCCAAGCCATCTTTTACCAAACGATCAAAAGCCTTCACTAACACAACCTGATTCTTCGGAGTGGAAATTCTTCCAGGATGAAGAAAAAGCTTTGTTTTATTCGTTAGACGAAATTCCCTTAATTTATCGGTTTTTGCATTTGTGACATACTCAGGAATTCCATTATATATCAGTGTGCTGTCCAGCCCGTAAAAAGCAGTAAATGACCTCTTTGACTCCTTAGATATCGTGACAGGATGAATCAAACCATGTCTAAAAGAAAACTTCTTCAATGCTATTAAGCGTCTGTCCCAAACAGAATTCTCTTTTGCCGCATCAGAGTGAATAGTGTAAACAAACTTCACCTTTTTATGTAATAGCAATACGGATAGTGCATAATAATAGAAAAAACCATGAATGTGTACTACATCAAAACCGCCATCATTGATTACTTTAAAAATTTTAAAAATCTCATTAATAGAAAAACCCTCTTTCACTTTTCCTAACGAAATGCGATGTACTAATGGTGATAGTTTTTTTTCAAACACATGATCAGGCGTCGGCTCGAAAATTGTGCACACAGTCACATCATGAAATTTCACCATTTCATTGACCAGTCCACAAATCATAGCTTCAATGCCCCCTCCCGCCATAGAAGGGTGAATATGTAATATCTTCATTTCTTATCTAATCTGCTTCTAATTAATTTTGATGGATTACCACCTATAATGGAATATTCTGGGAAATCTTTGCAAAGCAAGCAACATGCACCTATCACCGAACCCATTCTCACATGTCGCCCAGGCGTAAAAGTCACATTTCTTCCAATCCAAACATCATCTTCTATTACAGTAGGTCCTTTTTTCACGAAACCTTGTTGATTCATCGGTACAGATAAATCTTCAATTTTATGATTTTGAGACAAAATAAAACAATTTGGCCCCATCATCACATTCTTCCCTATTTTAATATCACTGGGCACTTGGCAATTAATTCCCAAACCACTGTTGTCTCCAAGTTCCACTAAACGCCCAGAACCAAAGCAAGCGCCTCGTTCTACATTCACGTTCTCGCCACAATACTTAAATATTCGTTTGCATAGGAAGCCCCTACATTTCAAACTTACCCCCCCCACCAGTAGATTATCACTTTTTGGCAGATGACGGGCAATGCCATAATATAAAGCCAAAGAAATCAATTGCGCTAAACTAAAGTCTTTCCCCAACAGTTTCATAATTGTATTTTTTATAATTGAAATAAGTTTCGCTATGAGATGCAAGAAGAATAAAAAATCCTATCAGCCACAAATCCACGTAAAACACATAGAAAAAGTTGTCAAATAGATATATTAACCCACACACGAGAAAAACCAAATATGTCTTATCTCGATATTTCCAAAACCTTTTCCATTGCGAAGTTATAAACATTAAAAGTAAACTCACATAAATCAGAGCTCCAATAACTCCTGTATTAGCAAACAGTTCTGTGTAGGTGCAATGAGAAAAATGCCTATTAAATGAATATCTAACATAGTTTCCTGGTCCTACTCCCATAATTGGATGCTGGCAACCGACTTTTATAGCATCCTGCAACAGCAACGCCCTGACATCATCTTTCGCTTTCGTTTCAGAACGAACTTTAAGATAACTATTATCATAGGACTTTGTTATTGGATCAATACTTGCTACACATGCTACAGCTGCAATCAAAACAAATAATAATTTGCGTTTTAAAGATGCACCTTCAATATATCTAATAAAGGTAAGTAAAACCAACAATGGAATCTGAACCATAAGCACTTGTCTGGAGCCTGTTAATATGGCAACCGTAAAGGAGACTCCATACATGGCTAAAAATAATAGCCGAAAGATGTTAGCTATAACTCTGTTTTTAATCAAAAATGAATTCCCTAATTCATATATTGCAAATGTCACAAAGAAAGTATAATAAGCAACGGTATTAGCATTGAGTTTTTCATCGTTTAACCTATCGGTTGCTGTATCAAACCCCTCTATCATAATGTGACTGTTGGCATATACTAATGCTTGAATAAGCAGTATAATAAACACTCCATATAACCATGGCACACAGCGTTTATCACTTGACAAGTTAGCGATTGTCATTGAAAGCACAAACACACCCAACAAGTTCTTCATTTGATTTTTGGCTTCTTCAACATAAACTGCCGAAAAATATGTAGCGGCAACCCACAGAATCAACACCAACAATCGTTTTAAATAATTATTTGTCTTCAAGCTATTCCCAACTGACAGACTAATCAAGAAGCTTAATGGAATAGCCCCATACAAAGCAAGTGGATTTAAATTGTCAATCAAACTCACCGATGCAGCGAAATACAACAATATTATGCATAGTATTTCTTTTTTCTTCATAAGTAAAATTTAAAAATGAAATAAAAGAGCTTTTTGAACAAAAATACGATTAATATGCCCTATCCTTTTTTCTTGGATATAAATGAAACATCGTTAGAATCACTCTACATTTTTCAGATAAAGAAATATGTTTCGAAAAAATCACTTGCCTATTCAATCCTTTAAACATGCTGTTCCATTTTTTATGATATTGCTTTTCGTAAACAATTGGATAAAGAATTGATCTAATGAAATTTTTATATACCACAAGAGATTCTTCGTAATAGTCCTCCAAATGCTTCTTTTCAATCAACCCCAAAACAATATCTGAGTTACATAACAATTGATTGAATTTCCTAATACAACTATCTTTAGTACAAACTTTTGTTATTGACTCTGGATTAAAGAAATATTGATAATATGCCTTTTTTATATAAGATAATGTCTCGCAATTCCATAAAAGCTGAATAGTCATTACCATATCTTCGCCCATTGCACCATCAGGAAATACAACTTTGTAATAAGCTTGTCTTTTGACAAGTTTATTACAAAGAGACCAAGGGTCTCTTTGGAATAAACAGTTTTCTACCAACTGCTTAGGATTATCTGCATGGCAAGCATGAGTTGTATTAAAATTTGTAGTTCCGTCTGTAACATTATAATCACAGACAACTACATCTGCGCCATCTTCAACAGCCCTATTGTACATACCCTCATACATTTTCGTATCAACCCAATCGTCTGAATCGCAATGAATTACATACTCTCCCGTAGCATTAAGCGCCCCCCATCTACGAACTGCAGCTTGTCCACTGTTCTTCTCCATTCGGTGAATGACCACTTGACCTTTACGGTGAGGGTAATCTTCTATCACCGATTTTAAGATTTCTATGCTTTTGTCAGGTGTACAATCGTCTATGAATATGTACTCAATATCCCTCAACGTCTGCTCAAACAGGCTTCTAATGCATCTTTCTATATATTTCTCTACCCCATAAACCGGGATAATTATTGATACTTTTGGTCTTTGTGTCATTGTGCTAATAAATATGATGTGTCCATACTCATAATATTATGAATTTCTTTAATTTTCTCATCTATTAAGTAGTTTGGAATAAGCGCCGATGAGTATATGAAACAGTTTACTCATTAAGGCTGTTTAACAACAATAACTTACATTCTTTTTGTTTTTCTTTTAGAATTTCATTCACACTTTCCCAATCAATTGACTGTGACAAATCTACATCATCAAGTCCACTTGCATCAAGAAGGCGATTCTCAAGATGAAAAACTTTTAAAAGAGATGTGAAACGGCTCATGCCTCTATGCGCATTCCCTATCACCCAGAAAGGTTTATTAAAAATAATCGAAAAGACCATACCATGAAAACTATCAACGACAGTCATCTCTGCATCCATAAATGCACGAAGCCACGTGCTAACCCCTGGGAACACACAGTCATCAATTCTACTTTTCACATCTTTCCTTGTTCGTGTCTCTGCTTGACATTTAGGTAGAACTTGAAATACTTTAAGTCCATTTTCCTGGGCAACCTTGTCTATAAATGTTGACTTTTTTGCATCGGGATCAAGAATATAGTTAAATAACGTCCCATCCGATTTAGGCTCTTGTTCCTTTTCAATGATTTGGATATAGTCTTCTTTAGAGAGCAGCATTGTTGGATCAAGCACATGTACAGCATCTACTCCAAGATAGTCTTTACACAATGTTACTCCAGAATCCTCTCGAACTGTCACAAGGTCAAACTTTTGAGCCAAAGAAGCACATACAGCTGTCTGTTGTGGCGAAAACTCCCATTTATCTGTGCCAAAACTCGCCGCATAGGAGATTCGTTTCACGTCCATATCATTAGCAAACTCCAAAAACATAGAAGAAAGAAACGAATTATAGCAAGGTCTCCAACATTGATCACTACCCACTACAAATGCATCATATTTTCCTATGTTGGCTTGATGGCGGAACTCATTTAAAGAATGCATGGGTACTGTATGATTCAAATATGCATTGATAAAATGATTTGTATTCCGCCAAATGGTTGCCAATTCCTTTTTTGAGGGTTGGTATCGGACTTCTGGATATTGCGATTGAAACCATGTAGCTAAGAACTGCAACTTCATACGATATAGTTCAGCGCGCAAACTCTTTGGACGTCCCCAGTCAATTGTTTCCACCTCATGTCCAGATCGGATAAGCGTCTGCTGCAATGCATAATTTTGCAACAAACCACCATAGTTCGCTTGAAGCGGTTGTGTGAGTATTCCTATTTTCATTGTTCAATCTCTTTAAATTAATAGATTCCCGCCCATATCATATAGGCAATCCTGTATTTTCTGTTTTGTTGCTGCGTTATGACCGATATAATGACACATCCTATCCAAAAGTTTCTTCAATCCCCATTCTTTACATTGTATCTGCCTTTCATTATATGAATCACGAACAAAAACTTTGGGATTGCTGTAATAAATATCGCCATTGTACTCAAAAGAGTTGAACTGTTCTAAAAACAATATAGTAACTTCCTTAGATGTTCCATCCTTTGTTACCCTCATCTTGTATTCAACAGTTCTTACTTTTTCATAGTCCACAATAACATTCTTATGTATTCTACCAAGTAGCTCTATTTCTTCTATTGTTTTCTCCAACTCTCTACGATAGAAAGGAGTTTCTATGTCATCATGAGAGAAAGGATTTAATAAAAGTTTACGGTCATCTTGCAAATGTGCTGCCAACGATTCCAAACCTAACAATTTAGCATACCTATTTCCAAATATTTCTATCATCTTGCTTAGGTTGCAATAACCTTGTTCAAAGATTATCTGTAAGATTTCATTTTGCGAAAGGATGTTCTTCAAAATCTTCTCGGCAGCCTTTCGTAGAGCATTCACAGAAGCAGGAATCTCCAACATATGGAGATGAGCTTTTGCTTTTGCTATATAACCTTCCTCTAAAATAAGAGTTGGTTGAAGGCAACCAGTATCATCTTTCTTTACATAAAGATTAAAGCTTTTCCAGTCATTAGTTTTTCCAAGTTGTTTTATCTCACTCATAACAAGATGGAAAAACGCTCTATCGTGAGTAAATATAAAAGTTTGAAAGCGACTTGAATATGTCAATAACTGTTTTATTATCATTCTACGAAATGGCATATCAAGACTTATAAGTAGATCATCTATGAGTAAAACCGAAGGGAATTCATCTGTAGTCGCATGATCTTCCAATATAGCCAAACGTAAGGCTAATGCCATACATGTGATTTTCGCTTCATTAAAGAAAGAACGCGGATGTTCTATCAACGCATCATTAACCAATAGCGACGAAGTCATCCTCGCTTTCAGATATATCTTGGGAGATTCAAGTGTTGCGCTATATTTCCTATATCCAATATTTCTATTGAATATAGCATCGCGAACCGTCAATTCTATTTTTGCTTCAATTTTAAATACATCCTTTATTATGCTGTTTGCTCGGAAGAAGAGAATTTGCAACTTATTATTAAGTAACCTATTAAAAAGTGAAATGCGTTCTTGATAAGCCTTGTATTGTGCAGTTCCACGGTTAAAACTTGAATATTTCTTTGCATTGCGCGGAATAACTCCTTCTGTATTAATAATCCTCTTGATGTATCCCCACCATTCACCAGCATTCAATAAATCAGTCGGCGTACCATCTATCTTTTGGTATGGTTCATCAAAATCAATATATGGAAGAATCTCTTTTTCGAATATACTGAATACCTGATTATCTTCACTATTTTTAAAATCAAACAACGAAGATAGTATCTTGTAATTCAAGAAATCACTTGACATGGCAGTTCCACGCATAAAGCGCAGCGTTTCCTCATTTGCAGGATTCCACATCAGAGTCTACTATGCTTTTAGTTTCGCTATTACCATCATGAAAACTTATTTTTATGTAAGAGCCTTCACGTTCATCCACAAATCTATTTCTTAGATTTTGGGGATGATTTGCGGTAAAATATTTCTGAGCTTCTGCTTGTTCTTTTGCATAAGCCTGAAAATGAGTAAACACACTCCAATAAATAGAACTTTTTCCTGATCCATTTTCTCCATAAAGCAGGATGTTTTTTCTATCAATATTTAAAGTGAATGTATTTTTGAAGAACTTGAAATTCTTGACTTCTATTTGATTAATTCTCCAGCTCATAAATCCGTTTTGTTTTGTTCTGCAAACCGCATAAATTCCAGCATATAAATCCGGTATTTTGCCATTTCATTTACGATGCCATCATTAGTAGAGCCTATAGCTTTTATCAATTTCTCTATAAGTTCGATCTGCTTATCAGAAGCTTCTTCTGCAAGATAGAAATCAAGCATTATTGCATCTGTATCCTGTTTCCACTTCTTCAAAACAGAGAAATTTGCCTTTATGAAAAGATCTGGCATAATCATTTCCATAACCATAGCATCACGCACCTGAGAAAGGAAACTCAATAGACCAGTTAATGCAGGTACATTTTTTCCTAGTCTTTTTTCATACAAATATACAACTTGAGTTAAACATTCAAGATAGACGCAACATTCTTTGTATATATCCTCCCATCGTATTACTAACTTTCTTAGATTTGCTATTGTAACATTACCTTCTAATTTTCCTTTTGTCGTTTTGTTTAAAAGGAATAGTTTACCTATTGATGAGTTTATGTAAAATTCTGCATATTTAGCATCAAAACGATTGTCATTTTCGAAAAGCAGTACATAAGCAGTTTTCTCAGTACATACAGATGTGGCAACCATCTTTGATTGACAAATTTCTTTTTCGATGTAGACTTTTATACAATTATCCCATTCATGCTGAGTTTCTAAATATTTTCTATAGGTCATCACCATAGCACCTGTTTCCAACTTCATCTTAAAAGGCAGAGGCTTAATTAATTGTGACATCTTATAATTAATTCTTAGATTCCTACTTATAAAAGGCTTACTATGCTGTAGTTCATGTACATAAATGAAATGCTCCTCATTCAGAATATCATAGTAGGAACGACCTTTCGAATCAAAACAAGTCTTCATCTTCTGAAGATAATACTCATCTTTATCTACATGATGACATTTCACATCCTCGTCAGGGCGAACAACATCAGCGACTATGACAGGATCATAATATATAAATCTATCCTCTTCGCCATCAATTTTCACAGGACATATCTCAGAAGTCGGAACAGTTATATCAACATTTCTTAATAACACAAATTCGCCATCATCCAGAAACTTGTCTATGATGAATATATTTTGAGGGAAAAATATCTTCGATTTTATCTTTTCAAAATATTCATTCCTTAAACGTACTATGTCATTCTTTTTAAAATCCATACAACTCGTTCTTTATAACGAACTATTATAACTTATCCTCTGCAAGTGCCCTTTTTAGCATGAAGTGTTTGTGTGAGTATTCATATTTTCATGAGTTTCTTTTAAGGCTGTTTTACCACCAATTCTTTCGCCTTGGAGAGATATTCGACAGCCAAATTATTAAATTTTATCAAATCATTTACTGTGTATTTTCCCGTAAGTATATCCTCAAGGTCACTGTATTCATGATGCGCATTGTTCGTTCTGTAATACAACCTACGTAAGTTTGCACCCAACCCACTGAACGGTAACGGCATGAACTGCAATATCCTAATACTCGTATGTGGTCTATCAATAAACCAATTACCATTATTCAGCGGAAATAGAAGGTCAAAAGCCTTAAGAGCTTCACCCACTTCATTCTTTGGCACGCCAGATAAAACCGACAATATGTAATACTCATCATCAATTTTATCCTTCAGCAAGAAACCTCCCATTACAAATATAAACGACTGCCACAGGCTTGGATAAAGATAGAAATGTGGCTGCTTCACTATTTCGTCCATACCCATCTTTATATTGTTAGGCAGCGATAGACGGTGTATTGTCGTCATGAGTCCTCTAAGCAACTTGTCCTTGATTATTTCCTCTACAGCAAGTTTCATCATAATAAGTCTGTTGTAGAGTTCTGCATAGAGTGCGATATGTAGCGAATTCTGTCTGGCTGGTATATTATAAAATAATTCTCCAAAGGCTTCTCTAGATAATACTGCATGGTCATAATCTTCATATATTCCCGTTCGCTTCTCTGTATCTATATGAGCCGTCATATTTCGATAGTCCAAAAACGCCTGAAACACGGCCATCAGTCTCTTATGCGTATCGTTCTCGAAGAAAGTGTAGTCATGTATCTGGTAGATATATTTCTGTAGTTTTTTATATGCCTGTAAATCTTTAGAATTCTGAGCCAAAGGTTTCAGGTATTTCTCCGACATCAGCCTTTCCAGACAATACGCATATCGGAATGTAGGCAATGCACACTCGTATACATTCTTATCTATCTGCGCTATACCGTACACCTGTTGCAAAGAAGTTTCATCCAATTTATCTGTATCTTGCTTCTGAACATCTATCAGGTCTATACCCATCGTCTTTGCCACCTGCTGGTACAAATTGTCACGTCCGTTGGGGCTATTCAGACTAACAAACGAAGCCTTATCATATTTCAGATAATCAAGCCAACCTCTTACTTTAAAAACATCAGTCAGCCCCCACTTGCCAGATTTTATCTCCGACAACGTTTTCTCTATTCTATTCTGTTCCAACCGTGTTGTCACTACATCAAGCTCTAGGATGTTGATAGGATAGTTCAAGATGAGCCTCCTCTCCAAAAACAAGCCACCAATTGACAGAACCGCAGCAACATAGTCCTCATAAAACTCGTCCTTGGGAATGCTTGGAAGTGAAATTTGTTTATCTGCCATAATTGATTTTTTTATATTTACTATCAGAAGTTAGTTCTCAAATTTGGGCATACGCCTTTGAATAGGTACTTCCTCTGTCTGATACTTAAAACAGAATCGCTCTAAATCTTCACTGCTGTACATAATTCAATGTTTGAGTCACCTTGAAAAAGTGCCATCAAAACAGAGGGGCACCTCAAAATGCTTACAGTTTAAAACTTAAAAGCATAAGAAGAACTATTCTGTATGACATTTATAGCACAAAAGAACCCATTTTAGCCATCTTTTTGCTGTTAAACTTTCAGATTGATAGTGCTCTGACTTTTTCAAGTGGACTCATGTTTTAAATTCAACAGCGAAGATACTTATTTCTAATTTAAGCCCTAATTTGAGTGCTTACAAAGTACTGTAGTAATTCAACGAAGATACTATAGCATCAATACAAAGTAAGACACTACTGTCCCGTTAAAGCGGACTAATTGCTCTCTGAATTAATTGAAATACAGTCTATTAGGTGGTGTTTTGGAATGAAACGGACTTGATTTCGTAACTTTGCAGTCAAATTCAAATGACTG
>ENA-ORNT01001848-ORNT01001848.1-human-gut-metagenome-genome-assembly--contig:-NODE-1848-length-13632-cov-7.013773_pt1 | contig 13632 bp, 12 predicted proteins | sample MGYA00242120_ERZ509032 | MGnify/ENA primary metagenome ERZ509032 (study PRJEB26280, sample SAMEA2338729) | human gut metagenome | biome: human gut; feature: human-associated habitat; material: faeces...
AGAAAACCTTAGCGACTACAAAAAGGCGAAGATCTGAATTTCAAATTTACATAGCGACCAATGTAGCGACTATGGCATCCGAAGCGCAGAAATTTTGGATTTCATACCTGACGCTCAAGGAGAATGTCTATCAGGCAGTTCCCAGGGACACTATGCGCTCCGGCTTCTTTCAGCTGAAAGAGCCGTCGGCAGCCGACGGAGAATACACCGCGCGCTTTGACGCTTTTTATTTTGCAGATGAGGACTATACCACCGAATATGAGAAGGCGACGCCAAACCAGAAAGCTGTCCGCGATCAGGCGGGGATCAAAGACCAGTTACGGCCGCCCAAATTTGCCGACGCCATGCTGGAGATCCTCTCAAAAGACGATCACGCAGCGGTTCTGGATGTCAGCGAGACAGGCACGATCACCTTCTGCTTATCCGGCGACCCGAGGTATCCGCTGACCTGCACCGCATGCTGTGTGCAGCAGTCCAATGCTGAATAACAAGGACTTTCAAGTTCTCGCGAGCATCATGTGCTGTGCGTGACGGCTGAACCTACAAGCTCCTCACGGGGCGCACCGGCTGGGCAGAAGAGCTTGCGTTTGCATTCCGGCGCCGCGACAGGCTGCGCGCACCGTTTGGCAAGCGCGTGCCCGATCCGGCAGCGCCGTATGACGCCTGTGATGCGCCCGACGACACTGGGGAAAACGCCAAACGCGGGCTCCTGCCGCCCGTGCGAATGGACAGAGTTTGAAGCTGCAAAGCGTCCAAGCGGCAAACCGTGCCCGGCGGCTTCCGTGTATGCGTGAATGCACAGTGCGCCTTCCGAAAAACAGGAAAAGCCCGGCCAGCAGAAGCTGATCGGGCCCTTTTCCATATGAGAGATTGAGAGAAAGGAGAGATCGCAACAAACTTGCACTCAGCGCTGCACACGGCCGGAGGCATTTCCGGCGGCCAGTGCTGCGACCTCGGCCACGGAAACATGGTTGAAGTCGTGCTCGATGGAGTGCTTGAGGCAGGACGCGGCCACGGCAAAGTCAATGGTCTGCTGTGCGTCATAGCCGCTGAGCATACTGTAGATCAGGCCACCGCCAAAGGAATCGCCGCCGCCGACGCGGTCGACAATGTGCACATGGTATGTGGTGGAGAAGTACGCCTTGTCTGCCGCGGCTTCATAGAGCATACCGGCCCAGTCGTTGTCGTTGGCCGAAATGGAGCTGCGCAGGGTGATGGCGACGTATTTGCAGCCAAACCGGGAGGAAAGCTGCCGTGCCACGCTGATGTAGCCGTCGCGGTTGAGCTTGCCGCTGTTAATATCCGTGCCCTCGGCTTCAATGCCGAACACATCCTTGGCGTCTTCTTCGTTGGCGATGCACACGTCAACATAGGGCAGCAGCTGGCTCATGACCTCGCCTGCGCGCTGGCTCGTCCAGAGCTTTTTGCGGAAGTTGAGATCGCAGGAAATGGTCAGACCGCGCGCCTTGGCCGCCTTGCAGGCGTCCAGACAAATTTCGGGCAGTTCGCCGCCGAGCGCCGGGGTGATGCCGGTCCAGTGGAACCAGTCTGCACCGTCAAAGATGGTATCCCAGTCAAAATCGGTGCGCTTTGCCAGCGCGATGGCAGAGCTGGCGCGGTCATAGATGACCTTGGAGGGGCGGATGCCGTAGCCCGTCTCCAGATAGTAAGTACCCAGACGGTTCGAGGGAGTCTCGTCCGGCTCGGTGAGGATCATCGGGGTGCAGTGCACATCGTTGGAGCGCAGCCAGCGCACAGCGCTCTTGCCCAGACTGTTGTTGGGTACTACGCTGAAAAAGGTGCTGTCCACGCCAAGGTTTGCCAGCGCCAGCGCAATGTTGGCCTCGCTGCCGCCGTAACTGGCCTCAAAGGCCGATGCCATGCGGATCTTTTCGTAGTTCGGCGGGGTCAGGCGCAGCATGATCTCACCACAGGTGATGAACTTCTGGCCATTGGGCTCGCTGCCAAGGATCGGATTGAAATGTTCCATAAAGCTCCTCCTGATGACGTTGCGGAAATCCGCAACTATTAACACATCGTTGTATCCATTATAGTGCGTTCCCGGACAGAATGCAAGCGTTTGCACGCGCAAGCAAGAGAAAATAAGACCGAAAATTTGGTAAAGTTGCTGAAAAGGCTGCCCTGCCGCAGAATTACACTCCGGTCAGGTCAAAGCTGGGAGTGTATTCCTCCTTGGCGCTGCTCTTCTGCTGCATATAGCCCTGCACAAGCCCCTTGTCCATGGCGTAGTTCACCACTCGGCGGTATTCGTAGGTGGTGATGCGCCGCCCGATGCCGTGCTCTGCGGCCTTGTAGAAGGGAGTGTACTGGCTCATGACGCTGGGCAGAAAGCACCCGGGGTCGGCATCGTTCCATGCAGCCATCTGGTCCAGCACGGCAAAGCTGTCCTCCACATGACCCGGCAGCGCCAGATGACGCAAAATGACCCCCTTTTGCAGGATGCCGTCTGCATCGAACACCGGATGCCCCGCCTGCGCCATCATGGCCTCGATGGCGGGCTTTGCCTCGGCAAAATAGTCCGGCGCGGCGGAAAGCTCTGCGGACAGGGCAGAGGACACATATTTTAAATCAGCCAGCCAGATGTCGATGTACCCGCGCCAAGCCTCTACGCTTTCCACGGTCTCGTAGCCGCCGGTGTTGCATACGATGGGCAGACGCAGCCCTTTGGTGCGGGCAATGTCCAGCGCGGTAATAATCCACGGCTGCCACTGCCCGGGGGTGACCAGATTGATGTTGTGCGCGCCCTGCGCCTGTAAATTCAAAAAGATCTCGGCCAAGTGCTCCACGGTGATCTCTTTGCCCAGCCCCTCGGCGCTGATGGGATAGTTCTGGCAGAAGCAGCACTTGAGGGTGCAGCCGGAAAAGAACACCGTGCCGCTGCCCCTTGTGCCGCTGATGCAGGGCTCCTCCCAGTGGTGCAGGGCAGCGCGGGCAGCTTTTAGCGTAGCGCCCGCCCCGCAGAAGCCGGTGCGCCCGGCGGCACGGTCAGCACCGCAGCGGCGGGGGCAGAGGGTACAGCGAGTGGGAACGGAAATGGTTTTCGGCATAATATCCAAAGTCCTTTGCTTAAAATTTTCGTATTCAGTATACCACTTTTGGTGCCATTCGTGCTATACTGAAATATAGAGAAACGATAATACAAAAAACGCAACATCTTTGCAGGGCAAGGAATGCGTTATGATGGAGGAGACCATGCGCACCGAAACCGATGAGATTCGCGATAATCTGAAGTACCTGACCCTGCTGGCCAGAGATTACCCTTCGCAGGCGGCAGCTGCCAGCGAGATCATCAGCACACAGGCGCTGCTCAAGCTGCCCAAAGGCACGGAGCATTTCATGAGCGACCTGCACGGCGAGAACGAGGCCTTTGTGCACATCCTGAACTCTGCCTCCGGTGTCATCCGGGAAAAGGTGGATGCCGTACTGGGCGACACCATGCCGGAAGCAGCCCGTGCAGAACTTGCCACCCTGATCTACTATCCCACCGAAAAGCTGCCTCAGCTTAAAGCACGCTGCACTACCGAGGATGCACTGGAGCAGTGGTATACCCAGACCCTTCTCCAGCTGATCGATATCTGCCGTCTGGTGTCCTCCAAGCACACCCGCGACCATGTGCGCGGCTGTCTGCCGTCCAGCTGCGGATATATTCTGGACGAGCTGCTCCATGCCCACTTTGAGGATCACGATAAAGACCTGTACTACGGCCAGATCGTGGGCAGCATCATCGAGAATGGCCGCGCCGACCGCTTTATCGTGCGGCTGTGCGAGCTCATCAAGCATCTGGCGGTGGATAAGCTGCATATCGTGGGCGACCTGTTTGACCGCGGCCCCCGCCCGGACATTATTCTGGATCTGTTGATGCGTCATCACAATGTAGATATCCAGTGGGGCAACCATGACGTGGTGTGGATGGGTGCTGCTGCCGGCAGTCCCATCTGCATCTGCACGGTACTTAAAACTACGCTTGCCTACCACAACCACGGGATGCTGGAGGACTGCTACGGCATCAACCTGCGGCACTTGCAGCGCATGGCAGAACAGTTCTACGGCGAGGACGATCTTTCCATCTGGATGCCCCACACGGACGCCGCCCGCGGCCCCTATACGGAAGGAATGCTCCACCGCTGCGCCGTGATGCACAAGGCCATCTCCATCCTTATGTTCAAGCTGGAATGTCAGGTCATCGACCGCAACCCGGATTTCCAGATGCAGGGGCGGGACTATCTGCGCCGCATCGACTGGAACGCCCACACCGTGCAGGTAGGGGAGAAAAGCTATCCTTTGCGGGACACCTCCTTCCCCACAGTAGACCCGGCAGACCCCGCAAAGCTGAACCCGGACGAGCAGCTGGTGCTGCGCAAGCTGGTGCAGTCTTTCCGGCAGAGCGAAAGGTTACAGCAGCATATTGAATTTTTGTACGCCAAGGGCAGCGTGTACCACATTGAAAACGGAAACCTGCTCTACCACGGCGCTGTACCCATGAACACGAAGGGCGGCTTTGCGGTGGAGCATTTCGAGGGACGCTGCTATTCCGGCCGTGCCCTGATGGATTACTGCGACGCCCGCGCCCGCCGTGGCTACTACGGGGCAGAGGGCAGCGCCGCCCGCCAGAGCGGACAGGATTTTCTGTGGTATCTGTGGTGCGGCAAGCTTTCGCCGTTGTTTGGCCGCAGCGCCATGACTACCTTCGAGCGGCTGTATATCGCAGACCCCGCCACCCATGCGGAGGTCAAGGACCCCTATTATAGCTGGTACAACGACGAAGCCGCCTGCCGCCGCATTCTGGCAGAGTTCGGCCTGCCGGGCACGAGCCATATCGTCAACGGCCATGTGCCGGTGCAGGAGAAAAACGGCGAGAGCCCCATCAAGGGCGGGGGACGGCTGGTGGTCATCGACGGCGGGTTCTGCCGCGCCTACCACGAAAAGACCGGCATTGCGGGCTACACGCTGGTATATTCCAGCCGCACCATGTCCCTGCGCACCCATCAGCCTTTTGAAAGCGCAGAAAAGGCGGTGCGGGAGAACTTGGATATCCTGTCCCAGAAGAACATTCTGGAAACCGAAAATCATCGCATCCTCGTGGAAGATACGGACGAGGGCGAGGTGCTGCGGGAACGAGTGCACGACCTGAAGCAATTGGTAACAGCCTATCAGCTGGGCTGGATCCCGGAGGCGCGGTGCGAGGATCACGTTTGGTGATATCGCCAAAGGGTGAAATTTGGGTCGGTATTCGTCAAAATTGATGAAAAATTCAATAAATTATTGGAATATCCGCGTGTAATCTGGGCAAAACAGAAAATAATGAAACAGATACAAATCGGGCTTTGCTTTTTTGTGGAAGTAGTGTATAATAGGATAGTTATAAATCTGCCCCGGTGTTGGTGAATCTGTACACCCAGGCAGTACAAGTAACAAGATGGAATGCTTTCAGTAGCCTTAACAGGCCTGTGGCACAGGCCTTTGACAAGGAGATCATAAAAGTGGAGAAATTTGTTATTACCGGCGGTAAGCCCCTGCACGGAGAAGTGACCATTTCCGGCGCAAAAAATGCGGCTGTGGGCATTCTGCCTGCCACCATTCTGGCAGCGGATGTCTGCGTGATCGAAAATCTGCCCGATATCAGCGATGTGTCGGTCAGCCTCAAGATTCTGAGCACCCTTGGTGCACAGGTGAAGATGCTCAACCGCAACACCTACGAGATCGATACGCGGCATCTGGTCACTACCAATGTACCGGACGATCTGTCCCGCCAGATGCGCGCCAGCTACTACTTCCTTGGCGCACTGCTCTCCCGCTTCGGCAAGGCACAGGTGGCCATGCCCGGCGGCTGCAATCTGGGCCCCCGCCCCATCGACCAGCACCTGAAGGTGTTCAGTGCACTGGGCGCAGAGGACAGCGTGGATTACGGCATGATCACCGTGCGCACCAAGCAGGAGCTGACGGGTGCCCATATCTTCTTTGATAAGGTCAGCGTGGGCGCTACCATGAACGGTATGCTCTCTGCGGTCATGGCCAAGGGTCAGACCATTCTGGAAAACTGCGCCAAGGAGCCCCATGTGGTGGACTTGGCAAACTTTTTGAATATGTGCGGCGCAGACGTGCGTGGTGCCGGTACGGATGTTATCAAGGTGCGCGGTGTGGAAAAAATGCACGGCTGCACTTACAGCATCATCCCGGATCAGATCGAGGCCGGCAGCTACATGGTAGCTGCCGCGGCCACCGGCGGCGATGTGCTCATCAAGAATGTTACCCCCAAGCACCTGGAGCCCATCACGGCCAAGCTGCGCCGTGCAGGGGTCACTGTGGAAGAATTTGACGATGCTGTGCGGGTATCCCGTACCGGCGATATTCTGCCGCTGAAGATCAACACCATGCCACACCCCGGCTTCCCCACCGATATGCAGCCCCTGATGGGTGTGCTGCTGAGCGTGGCCAAGGGCACCAGCACCATCACCGAGAGCGTGTGGGACAACCGCTTCCGTTATGTGGATGAGCTGCGCAAGATGGGTGCCAGCGTGCAGGTGGACGGTCAGGTGGCTGTGTTTGAGGGCGTGGAAAAGCTCAGTCCTGCACCGCTGCGCGCTTCCGACCTGCGTGCCGGTGCCGCCATGGTGGTGGCTGCTCTGATGGCCGATGGCACCAGCGAGATCGAGGAGATCGGCCATATCGAGCGCGGCTACGAGAATATCGTGGAAAAGCTGCGCGGTCTGGGCGCTGATATCAGCAAGGTGGAGCGGATGCCCGCTGCGCTGGAACAGGCCCTGTAACACAAACAACAAAACAAACAGCCTGCCGTAAGTTCTGTGCGGCGGGCTGTTTTCAGGTGGTAACATAAGAGGTTTTCATGGCAGAGTTCATTTCATTGTATTCCGGCTCCTCCGGCAACAGCAGCGTGGTGCGCTGCGGTGCGCAGTACCTCATAGTGGATATGGGCAAGGGGGTGCGCACAACCACGGCAGCGCTCAAATCACTGGGACTAGCCGTCAGCGATTGCGCGGGCATCCTTGTCACCCACGAGCACAGCGACCACGTCAAGGGGCTTTCCACCTTCCTGAAAAAGAACCCGATGCCGGTGTACGGCGCAGCGGCTACGCTGGATTTTCTGGATGCCAACGATATCGTGCCCGCCAACTGTGAGCTGAACACGCTGGAGGGCAGGGAAGAGGACATCGGCTGCTTCGGGGGGCAGTCTTTCCCCACCAGCCACGATGTACCCTGCGTAGGCTACCGCATCCACACCCCGGACGATAAGACCATGACCATCGCCACCGACCTTGGCACCCTGACCCCGCCGGTGCACGAAGCGCTTTCCGGCTGCGACCTTGTGGCGCTGGAAAGCAACTACGACCTGCACATGCTGCGCAGCGGGCCCTACCCCTACTATCTGCGCGCTCGCATCGAGAGCGTGCGGGGACACCTTTCCAACGACGAGTGCTCCGCAAAGCTTCTGGAACTGATCCAGAGCGGCTGCAAAAAGTTCGCTCTGTGCCATCTCTCGCAGGAGAATAACACGCCCGCCCTTGCCCTGCAGACCGTGTTCACCACCTTGGGCGCAGCCGGTGTCGTGCCGGAAAAGGATTGCATCGTGCAGGCGCAGCGCCGCAACGAGGTAAGCCCTGCATTAGAGTTCTGATTTATCAAACAATAAAGCCATCTGCAACAGCTGATTCAAAGGGTTTCGCCCCTGGTCATGCTGCGGCAGATGGCTTTTCATTTGCACGGCATTTCGCACATATTTTAAAATTGCTTCTCTCAAAAGATGTACAGCTCTGGCAGAAATGAAACGACTTATTCTGCAGCCTTCTGTACCCGGATGTCACTGCCCAGAAACTGGATCTGCACAAAGGCCGCAAGGCGGCTGGAGATCTTCTCCGTATACAGCTTTTCCAGCAGTGCGCCGTCCGTGATATTAGTGGTGACAATGGTAGGCAGCTTTGCGCCCAAGCGGTTATTCAGCAAGCTGTACAGATTCGTCAGGAAAAAGCTGGAATTGAACTCGGTGCCCAGATCGTCCAAAATCAGCAGGTCAGCGTTGCAGGCAGTCTGGAACAAGGTCTCCTCCTCGCCGCCGGGGTCGGTGCCGAAATGTAGCGCTTCCAGCTTGCCGAAAAAGTCCGGGCAGGAGACATAGATCACGTCGTAGTTCTGCCGCAGCACCTCACCGGCAATGGCAAGGGCGGCATGGGTCTTGCCCAGCCCTGCGTTGCCCACCAGCAGCAGGCTTTCGCGGGTGGCAGGGGAGAAGTCCGCGGCGTAATCCCGCAGGTCGGCCAAAACTCCGGCCATGTAGCTGCGCACGCTCTCGCCCAGTGTCTTGTCCACCGTGTTGGGGTAGTAGTCTAGTTGCATGGTGTCAAAGCTGGAGATGGACAGGCTGGACAGCTCCTCAATCTCCTTCCGGCGCAGCTGCTGCATTACCCGGCGCACACAATCGCAGGTGCGGCCGTCCACCGCGCCGGTGTCCTCACACCGCTTGCAGGTAAACTTTGGCTCCAGTGCATCCGCAGGGCGTCCGCTTGCGGCCAACAGGGCAGTCAGCTTCTGCTTTGCCGCCGCAAGGGCAGCGGCAGCCTCGGTGCGGTCCTTGCCGGAGGCTCCGGCAATGGCGCAGCGGATGCCCCGCACACGCACTTCCTCCTCGGCGTGGCGCAGCCCGGGGATGGCAGCTTCGGCCTCGGCCTGTGCATCCTGCGCTAAGGCGCGGGCGGTCTGACGCCGCATGGCTACGGTGCGCAGTGCCTGCTGATACAATTCGTTTTTGGTACGCATAAAGGCTCCTTACTCCGGCTTCTTGATAAGAGAACGGCGGCGGGTGGCGTTTTTCAGGATATCCTTTCCGCTGGGTGCAGCGCGGTCCACCCGGATATTCCGGCTTGCTCCGGCTGCAGCCACCGGCCCACGCACATCGTGGATGCTGCGCAGACCCTTGGCGTTCCATGTTTTCAGGATGCTGTTCCAGTACCACAGATCCCGCTTGGGGCCGGCCTGTACGGCGGCTTCCTGCACCATGGCGTCGTCGTAGCCGTACACCTCGTACCAGCGCGCAATGGCCTTGCGCCCGCCCAGCGTCAGCTCCTCGGGGGTGATCTGCAGCAGGCTGCTGACGTATTCCTCGCGGCTCTGGCGCAGTGCCAGCAGCTTTAAGTGGGCATCGGCCTGCTCGCCGGTCTCCACGCCCTCAGCGCGCCAGACCTTCAGCTCATGGGTCACAGCGGCCATGGTGCGCTTGCCCCGGCTGGCCACATAGGCTACGCAGAGCATCACAGTCTCAGGCGCAAAGCCTTCCTGCACATACAGGTTCACCAGCTTTTCCATCTCGGTATGGGTCAGCGGACGGGCAAAGCTGGTCTGCCCGCAGTCGATCAGGCTGGAGATCATAGGGTCGGTGCGGCTGGCGGCGGCGATCTCCGCCCAGCGCATAGGGGCAGGGGCGCTGGGCTCTGCGCCCGGCGCGGCGTTCTCCTCATAGCGCTCCAAAAGCCCTGCACCCGCCCAGAAAGCCAGCGCACTCTCGGCGCTGATGCGGCTGCGCAGCTTGAGGTCGGCGCAGATCTTGTCCGGGTCGGTCACGCCGGTGGCCAGCACATACAACGCCACCCGCACATTGTATTCTTCGGCAATGCCCAGCTTGGAGAACACCAGCTGCGGCACGGCGATGGTATCGCCCTTCAGTTCTTTCAAACGGTAGATCATGGTTTCCTCGTTCAGTTTATTCGTTGGCAGTATCCGGCTCGGCAGGCGGCTCCCAGGGGTCGCAGTCCATCATGTCCGGGCAGTTGTTCCAGCGCTCCGGCTCGGCCTCGTAGGCATCCTTCAGATACTGCGCAGCGGCGGCACGTCCTTCGTCCGTAAGCGGGAATACCTCCCGACGGCGCAGGGCGGGGTCGGTCTTGTCGATCGTCCAAGGCGCGGGCCAGTAGTCCACTGTGAGGATCTTTTCCTCCTTGGTGGCATCCGCGCCGCCGTCCGGGTCCGGCACGGTGCGCTTGCCCGGGGTAAGCCGGTAGCGCAGCCCGGCCTCGTTGCCGCTGTAATCATTCTTGCACAAAAAGTAGTGCAGTAGGGGAACAAAAATCATGGTGCAGCTCGTCCTTTCCGGCAAAAGGCGCGGCCTTTTGCGCAATCAATTCTATTATAAAGCCGCCGGGCTAAAATGCAACAACTTTTTGTGAAACACTCTGCAAAAGCTTGCCCCGCTTACAGGAAATCCGGCCTTGACAGTGCCGCAGAAATATGGTAAAATATTGCCTGTTGCAGCAGATGTGCAATGTGCTACTGTGGCTCAGCTGGTAGAGCAGCTCACTCGTAATGAGCAGGTCGCCTGTTCGAATCAGGTCAGTAGCTCCAAAGTAAAGCCCCCGAAAGTTGGCTTGTGAAGCCGATTTTCGGGGGGTTTTGTTTGTACGGAAAAGCAAAGCCGCCGCACCCTGCCCGGAAACTCCGGCAGCAGAATGCGGCGGCGTACTGTTACAAAAAACTTACTTGGAGATCTTCTGGCCGATCCAGATGCAGATGCAGGCACCGATCACCGAGATGGCAAAGGAAGAAAAGCTGCCGGAAGCGTGGATGCCCAGCAGGCCGAACAAAAACTCGCCCACAAAGCTGCCCAGCACACCCATCAGGATGTTGCGGCCAAGGGAAGTTTCCGTGCCCATAAAACGCCCGGCCAGATATCCGGCCAGTGCACCCACCAGTACGCCCACAAAAAGGGAAGCCAGCACACCTACCAGCGTCAGCAGGCCGGTCAGACAGCCCACCAGTACACACAGCAGGGCAACGATAAGTAAAATGGTTAAGGTGATCATAGATTATACCTCCTTGAAAATCACGGCTCTGCCTGCTGCCCGGCGGCTTCGCGGGCGGTGCGGCAGATGTCTTTCAAACAGCATTTTTCGCATTCCGGCTTGCGGGCATTGCACACCGCACGGCCGTGCATCACAAAGCGGTGGCAAAGGTCGCTGCCTTCCTCCGGCGGGATGATCTTCCACAGGGCCATCTCCACCTTCTGCGGCTCCTTGATGCCGTCCACAAGGCCGATTTTATTGCACAACCGGATGCAGTGGGTGTCGGTAACGATGGCAGGCTTGCCAAACACATCGCCCATGATCAGGTTTGCGCTCTTGCGCCCCACGCCGGGCAGGGCAAGCAATTCGTCAAAGGTGTCAGGCACCCGGCAGTCGTACTTGTCCCGCAGCATCCGCATACAGGCCGAGATATCCCGCGCCTTGGAGTGTCCCAGCCCGCAGGGCTTGACGATGGCTTCAATGTCCTCCGGCTCGGCAGCCAGCGCCGCCACGCTGGGGTATTTTGCAAACAACTCCTCCACCACAATGTTCACCCGGGCATCCGTGCACTGAGCTGCCAGCCGCACGCTGACCAGCAGCTGCCATGCGTGGTCGTAGTCCAAGGTGCAACCAGCATCCGGGTATTCGGCCTTGAGACGCCGGATGACTTTCAGCGCCAGCGCTTTTTTTGCGGTAAGGTCCTCCGGGGCCTTTTTTCGTACCGGCATGGGACAAACCTCCTTTGAAAGGGAATACTTGAATCATACCATGTTTGACAGGATTTGTAAATGTTTACGGGGCATTATCTGAGAATGATTTTCAGAAAAGCCCTTGTCCTCCTTTTCTAAATGCGTTATACTATATAAAAAGTGCCTTGCGGGCAGGGAAGGAGAAACCACCATGAACGAACCTCTTGCGCAGCGCCTGCGTCCCAAAACGCTGGCGGATGTGTGCGGGCAGCAGCATCTGCTGGCACCGGGGCGGGTGTTCCGCCGCACCATCGAGAGCGGACGCATTCCTAACATGATCTTTTACGGCCCCTCCGGCACCGGAAAGACTACGGTGGCACGTATCATTGCCGAGAACAGCGGCATGACCCTGCACAAGCTCAACGGCACCTCCTGCGGCACAGGGGATATCAAGGCGGTGCTCAAGGATATCGGCACGCTGGCAACGGCGGGCGGCATTCTGCTGTATCTGGACGAGATCCAGTACCTGAACAAAAAGCAGCAGCAGAGCCTTTTGGAATGCATCGAGGACGGCAGCGTCACCCTGATTGCTTCCACCACCGAGAACCCCTATTTTTACATCTATAATGCCCTGCTTTCCCGCTGCACGGTGTTTGAGTTCAAGCCCCTTGCCGCAGCGGATGTGGAGCGCGGGGTGCGCAACGCCGTGCAGCGCCTTTCCGAGGGGGAGCAGGTGCCGGTGTGCATGGACGAGGACGCCTGCGCCTATCTGGCCGAGAGCGCCGGGGGCGATCTGCGCAAGGCGCTGGGCTGTCTGGACTTTGCGGTCACGGCAGCGCCGGTGGAAAACGGAGAAAAGCGCATTACTCTGGATATGATCCGGCAGGTCACCCGCCGCACCGCCATGCGCTATGATCGGGAGGGCGATGACCACTACGACATTGTATCTGCCTACCAGAAGTCCATGCGCGGCTCCGACCCGGACGCGGCGCTGCACTATCTGGCACGCCTGCTGGAAGCGGGAGACCTGCCCTCTGCCTGCCGCCGCCTGATGGTGTGCGCCTGCGAGGATGTGGGACTTGCCTATCCGCAGATCATCCCCATCGTCAAGGCAGCGGTGGATGCCGCCAACATGGTGGGCCTACCGGAGGCGCGTCTGCCCCTTGCGGACGCGGTCATTCTGGTGGCCACCAGCCCTAAATCCAACAGCGCCCACGACGCCATCAACGCAGCCATTGCGGATGTGCAGGCCGGGCGCACCGGCCCCATCCCGCGCCAGCTGCAGAACAAGCACTTCGACGGCGAGGATGCGGCAGTCAAGGGCCAGAACTACAAGTACGCCCACGACTATGAGAACCACTGGGTGGACCAGCAATATCTGCCCGACCTGCTCAAGGACGTGAAATACTATACGTTCGGCGACAACCGCACTGAACAGGCCGCCCGGGCCTACTGGGCGAAAATCAAGGGGGAAGACAAGCTCTGAACCCGGCCTTTATCCCGATACACACCCCATCATAAAAAGGAGAAAGACCATGCGTTATTCCAAACAGCGCGAGCTGGTACTGCAGAAAGTGGAGCAGCTCTGCGACCACCCTACTGCCGAGGAGATTTTTGACCTCGCAGCCAAGGAATGTCCCGGCCTGAGCCTTGGTACCGTCTACCGCAACCTCAACAGTCTCGTAGATGCAGGCCGTGTCCGCCGCGTCTCCATCCCGGGCAAGGCTGACCGCTTCGACCACACTCTGGGCTGGCACAGCCACCTCTACTGCAACTGCTGCGGCGGCGTCGTGGACGCTGACGTGGACGAAAAGCAGGTGATGAAGCTGGTGCGCAACCAGAAGGGCGTCGTGCAGGACTGCGCCGTGGTGCTGTTCGGCCTGTGCGAGGCGTGCGCCGGCAAGCAGGCTCAGTAAAAATAAACTCTTGCCCTCCAAGGCCAAAAAGGGTATACTATAAAGAGCTTTCTTTATAGTATCAGTATGTCTGCTGCCGGAGGTGTGTCCCCAGCGGCAGAGAAGGATGGTTTCATTGGAGTACATAGCATTTGAACATAACAACGCGGCGGCAGAGCTGGTCAAGCTGGCCTATGACACCCCGCCGCTGGCCTTCGTCCACAGCTACGGCTGCCAGCAGAA
>ENA-ORNT01001850-ORNT01001850.1-human-gut-metagenome-genome-assembly--contig:-NODE-1850-length-13603-cov-42.576543_pt1 | contig 13603 bp, 6 predicted proteins | sample MGYA00242120_ERZ509032 | MGnify/ENA primary metagenome ERZ509032 (study PRJEB26280, sample SAMEA2338729) | human gut metagenome | biome: human gut; feature: human-associated habitat; material: faeces...
CCTCCTTTTATCAAGAGCCTCAGATTTCGAAAGATTTCTGAGGCTTTTTTGTTTTCATGCTGATTTTAAATCTGTATATTTATTGTCTACATCCTCTGTTTTCTTCAATTTTTGCTGCAGCATTTGCCTAAATCATGATATGTATAAAATGTTAACTGATTGTGGATTTTCATTTATAAAATCAGCAAAATTACGTACTAAAATGTTTCTTTCCACTAAAAAATCACGAAAATTCCCCCCCCCCATTCATTTTTTTTTCCTACTTTTGCCCCAAGAAAATGCGAACTATCATGTAAACGGTTAATTTATATAATTACCTATTGATATAGTAAAAACGGAATAAACAAATAGACTTAACTAAACTCTTTTAATAGATGGTGAAACGATTAATTTTAGCTATAGTGTTACTCTTATTTGTATCTCTAGCTAATTATGCGCAAAACACGGGAGTAAAGTCCAACCTCTTATATTGGGCTACAACAACTCCTAATCTCGGTGTCGAGACTGCCTTAGGCAAGAAGCATACCGCTCAGGTATTCTTTGGCTTCAATCCTTGGAAACAGTCCGGTGGCGACCAGTCAAGCCTTCGTCATTGGCTTTTGCAACCAGAATACCGTTACTGGTTCTGCCAGAGCTTCAATGGCTGGTTCTTGGGTGTTCATGCCATGGGCGGACAGTTTAATGCAGGAGGAGTGAAGTTACCCCTTGGCATTTTCAAATCACTACGTGACCATCGCTATGAAGGATGGTATGTAGGTGGTGGTGTGACCGCTGGTTATCAATGGCCTCTTTCCAAGCACTGGAACCTGGAAACCTCTGTAGGTTTCGGATATGATTATATCCAGTACGACAAGTTCAAGTGCGGTGCCTGTGGCGAGAAGGAGAAGTCATCTCATGACAACTACGTGGGTCCTACCAAGGCAGCCATTTCTCTTATTTATATGTTGTAACTCATTAAACATAATCTATGAGTATGAAAGATTTTAAGAACTACATATTATTATTCAGCTCTCTTTTGATGGCTATGCCTCTTGCAGCCCAGGATTGCAAGAGTCTCAAGCTGGCTGCCGATAAGATTCAGGTATCTAATGTACAGATGTCTCATCATAATGACCTGGTTACGGTTGCGATGGATCTGAATCTCGATTCCCTGGATCTCCCTACCAACAACCAGCTTGTCTATACTCCGATGATCAAGCATAAGGGTGAGCTGCTCAAGATGCCGGAGATTGTTATCAACGGCAGAAGGCAGCAGATTATGTATGACCGTGGAGTAGGAAAGAAACAGTTGCAGCTTTCACCTCAGGCTTTGGTGGTGAAGCGAGACAACAAGAAACAGCAGACCGTGAAGTATCTGGCATCAGTACCTCTGTCTTCTAAGGAAAGAAACTACGATTTGGATATTCACGAAGACCTCTGCGGTTGTGGTGATCTGCAGGATGGCAACGATTTCACGGTTTCTCGCCGTCGCCAGCCGGTAGCTTCTTTCGTCCGTCCGGAGGTAGAGGCAATCAAGGTCCGTCATCTGGATAAGCGCGCTTATATCGATTTCCCGGTAGACCGTATAGAGCTGCATCCTGATTACCGCCGTAATCCGGAACAGTTGGATAGCATCATCCGCACCATCAATGCATTGAAGGAAGACAGGAACCTCGAAGTGAGCGGCATCAACATTCATGGTTATGCATCACCAGAGAGTCCTTACACCCATAATGATTATCTGGCAAAGAACCGTGCAAAGACGCTGACCGAATATGTCCGCCGGATGGTGAAGTTGCCAAACAACCTCTTCACGGTTTCTTCTACTCCAGAGGATTGGGATGGTCTGATAGTTTATATTAAAGGTAGTAACCTGGAGCATAAGGATGCCATTCTGACGATTATTGCCGATAAGAGTCTGAATCCGGATGCCCGCGAGTTGAAGATTAAGAAGCAGTATCCTTCAGAGTATCGCTTTATGCTCGACACCTGGTATCCAGCCCTCCGCCATTCCGACTACCACATTACTTATAAGGTGAAACCTTTCGATGTGGAAGAGGCAAAGGAGGTTATCAAGACCAAGCCACAGCAGTTGAGCCAGGAGGAGATGTTCATGGTAGCCCAGACTTACGAGCCAGGTAGCAAGGAGTTTAATGATGTGATGGAGATTGCCGTCCGCATGTTCCCAGAGAATGAGACAGCGAATCTGAATGCAGCCATAACCCGCTTGAATGCCGGTGATGCAGATGATGCGAAACAATATCTCGACAAGGCAGGAACCAGTGCCGAAGCCCAGAATGCCCGAGGAGTCTATGAGATGCTGAAGGGCAACGAGAAGCAAGCTCGTTATTATCTGGAGCAGGCAGCCAAGGCTGGTGTTGCTTCTGCAAAACAAAATTTACAGAATCTATAAAGTTATACATACTGTCTGTTTAGGACAATATAGCTATTCCTTAGAGCCAGGGTACTGCCCTGGCTTGGGACAGGCTCCTAGCTCAGGCAAAACTTTTCTAAGTACAACTTCAGAAAGTGACTCAAATATAACGTATTAGATGATTTGTAAACCCAATATATAAAAATGTAATATAATTAGATTTTTAAGAACGTTTATAAGTAAAGAAATAATTATTAATAACAACTATAATAACTTACAAGATGAAGAAAACTTTATTATTTTCCGTTGCATTGGCGGGGCTGATGCTCGGTTCTTGTTCTAGTAGTGATGATTTGAATGGTGGTGGAACTGGAAATCCAGGTTTTAACAAGGACGGTAATGGATTTATGTCCATCTCTGTAAATCTCCCAACTCGTTCTGGCAGCACAACACGTGCAGAAAATGACAAGTATGAGGACGGATTGTTATCAGAGTATGAGGTAAAGAATGGTATTTTGGCTTTGTTTGATGCATCAAGTAAGACATCAGAAGGCGATTATACATTGCTTGCTGCTTACAAATTGGATTTGACAGATTCTGAACTTGATACTGATAACGACAACATCACATCTACTCATAGTGTTGTTACTCAGATTAAGTCAACAACAGCTACTGATGTTTATGCGCTTGTCCTTTTGAATGATAATAGTATTCTTACAGCAAGTGATGGTAAATTGCTTCAGAATGGTTCAACAGATTTAACAGGCAAAACTTATAATGATATTTTGGCCCTGACCACAGAAAATGCGATGACTAGTACAGGTTTCTTTATGGCAAATGCTCCTGTCAGTGCAACTCAAGGTAATGCCTCTGCACCTGATGGTAAGTATACAACTCTTTCTAAGGTTGATTTGACTAAGATTAAAGAAACTAGAAATGAGGCTATCAATGACCCTGCTGTTTCTGTATTCGTAGAGCGTGGTGTTGCAAAGGTTAGCTTGAACTCAACTTCGCTTTCTGGTAATACTACAGATAATAACCTTTCATACAAATTCGATGGTTGGGTACTTGATAATACAACCAAGTCTTCATACATTGTTCGCAATATGGGAACTGATGCTGGTACTTATCTGAAATACTCTTCAGAGAAGTTTGCCCCAACTCTTAATTCTCGTTTTGTAGGTGATACCAAATTGGGTAATACATCAAAGCAGCCAGATGTTGACTTGTATCGTACCTATTGGTGTGTAGACCCAACATATAGCCAGGAATTTACTGCAACAAGTCATGCAGCTAACTTCAATACAGTAACTTCTGCTGCTGATGTAGCAAGTTGGCTTGCATCAGGTAAGTATGTATATTGCCATGAGAATACATTTGATGTAGCCCACATGAATTATTCAAATACTACCCGTGCTTTGGTTAAGGTTACATTTAATAATGGTAATAAATTCTATACCAATAATGGAGCTAATGCTATCCTTGATACAGATGGCAAGCGTGATGATGCAGTTATGTCATACGTATTAGGTACAGATATTAACATTGTTGATTTGAAGAAGTACTTGTCAGGCAACCAGGCATCTACAGGTACAGTTACTTGGTCAAAGGCAGACTTCGATCTTACATGGGCTACAACTCCTGATAAAGATGGTATCTTGAAGGTTACAGATATTAAACTTTCTGCTACAGGTAAAGCAAAACTTAATGCTAGTTCTCCAGACTTTACTGGTTGGGATGCCATTAAGGATCAGCTTAATACAAACCGTGTAATCCGTCAGTATGACAATGGTGCTTCTTACTATGAGGTAAGAATCAAGCATTTTGCAGGTGATGATGCTAAAAATGGTGATCTTGCACCATGGAATACATGGGAGACAGTTAAGCCATCTGCATCTGAAGCTTATCCAGGTAATAAGGAGCAGAACTATTTGGGCCGTTATGGATTGGTTCGTAACAACTGGTATGACATTGATGTTACTGCTATCAAGAAGATCGGTTCTCCTGTTGTTCCAGATATCACTACAGATAATACTCCAGATGATAACATCGATGCTTATATCTCTGCAAAGATTAATGTTCTCTCTTGGGCTAAGCGTACACAGAGTACTGTCCTCGGAAAGTAAGTATGATAAAAGATAAAAATTGAAAATAATAATTGATTAGCGATATGATAGCGCAGAAGATAAATAAATGGTTAAAGGGTGTCATGGCAGCTGCCATGACCCTGACCGTCGCGACCTCATGCCACGATATGTGGCACCAGGATTACAGCGATTGTCCTAATGGTGTATATGTGAAGTTTAAGTATGATTATAACCTCCAGCGTGCCGACATGTTCAACGACCATGTTGGACAGGTAACGCTGTATGTATTCGACGAGAACGGAAACTATATAACCCAACAGACCGAGACGAATTCTGCGCTATCATCGCCTCTCAAAGACCCAAATTATGTGATGCACGTCGAGAACCTGCAGCCAGGTAAATATCAGTTCCTTGCCCTTGCCGGACAGAATGCTTACGCCGACCAGTTAGCTTCAGGCCGTGCCAAGTTCGTTCGTACCGCTCCATCGGCTACAGGAGATAAGATGCAGAAACTGGAAGTGAATCTCGACCATGAAAATAGGGGAGAGTATGATGAGGTTGTCAACAACAGCCTTCCTCTCGATACCCTCTGGCATGGTAAACAGCTGGAGGCAGTAGAGGTATCATCCTCAAAACCTTCTTATGCAACCATCCCTCTGGTGCGTGATACCAAGAAGATCAATGTGGCGCTTCGTGACCTTGACTCTCCACAGGATATGGATGTCAACGACTACACGATGACCATCGAAGATCATAATGCCCGCATCCTTTGGGATAACTCTCTCGATGAGAGCCGTAAACTCATTTATACCCCTCATGCTACATGGAATACAGTAGATGAGGACGAGCAGGGCAAGATAGCCCATGCAGACTTTATGACTTCCCGCATTCTGAAACACGAAGATTACAACCTGGATGGCCGCCTCCTGATTAAGAGTAAGGAGACCGGAAATACGGTAGTCAATGTAGACCTGCCAGACCTCTTGAGTCGTCTTCGCACAAGCGAGGAGTACAGTTACAGTGCACAGGAATTCCTAGACCGTGCCTACGATTACAAACTTCAGTTCTTTATCCAGGGTGGCAAGCTCAAGTATTGCTACATCACCATCAGCGTGAATGTGCTGAGTTGGAGCAAGCGCATCCAGTTCGAAGAACTCCATTAAAACTCTCGAATCCAAATAGAATCGAAAATAAAAAATATTAGTCCTACTGGCTTCTTGTAAGCCCTAAAATATAAAGTATATGTTTAAGATGAAATCGATAATCCGCTCATTGCTAGCCCTTATGCTGGTGATGTCGTTCGCATCCTGTGCGAGCGACAACACTTGCGACTTGCCTATTGCGAACAATAATAGCAAGGTGTTTTTATCAGTTTCTGTAAACGTAGCTGGTGAGGACTCACAAACAACAAGAGCGGAAGATAATACTTTTGAACCAAAACCTTGGGGTGGCGAATCGGGTAATGGTGATCATAAAGGAGAAACTTATGAGCGAACAGTAAATAATATGTCTATGCTGTTCTTTCATTCTGCCAAGAATGATTTGACAGATGGCGAGGCAAGAATAGAAAAAGTAATCTACTTCCCTAATGTGTCTTCTGATGGCAAACGTACAGTAGCAGTAGAGGTAGATCCGAAGTTATTGCATGATACTAAACTCCGTTTTTTAGTTGTAGCTAATGTTGGTGATTTATCTGCTTATCAAGGACGTAAGTTGTCTGATGTCCGAGATCAGTTGATTACTGATGTTTTTAATCGTGCTGATGATGCAACGTTTACTAAAACAGGAGAATTAGATGGCTATTCTACCTTCGTGATGTCTTCTCATGGACAGAGCTCGTTGACAATTACAAGTGGATCCGGTACGGAGGAGGATCCTTATCTTATCGACCATATGATAGAGCGTTTGGCTGCAAGAATAGACATCATGCCACATACTGAACTTTATGAGCCTTCTAAAAAAACTGGTCTCTGCAAATATTGCTATAATGTTAAGCAGGGTACTGATATAATTGGTGGTTTTGTACTGGAGTATGTCCGTCCTTATAACGTATTGACTTCACAGGAATATGTCTTCAAACGTACAGCTACGGATGCATCATTGGCTAATTTAAAGTATCTTGGACTGGAAGAAGATGATGGAAATAATCAGAACACTAATTATGTGGTGGATCCAACCTCTCTAAATAAGAGCGAGGCTACTTTTAAATATCCTAAGAATACAGATGAGTATTGGGCAAATGCAACTTATGAACCTTTCTATCAAACACGTATTGCACATAAAACCCATACGAATTCTATAGGTGGAAAGGCTACTTTCAATCCGGAAACCGACTATTATATCCTCGATTACGTAAAAGAGAATACCTCTTTTGATAATGATGAGCAATATGCAACAGGGCTTGCCTTTAAGGGAAAGTATTATGAAGCTGATGACTGGGATGCAGCAAAAAAAGAGCCAATAGCTGGTCATGAATCGAAAGGTAAAGATAAGGCTTACACCTACGTCATTCGACATAGCGACCCTACAGGTAGTGGTACAACTAATGATATAATGCATTACGGCATAGTCCGCAATAACATCTATCGGGTTCGTATTGACGGAATTACTGGAAAGGGACCGGATGGAATGAAGATTACCCTCAACGTGAGAAAATGGGCAACCTATACTCACGAAGAGACAACAATGTAAAAACGAAACAAACAGATAAACAGAAAGTATAGTTTGAAATTAAACTTTCAGAGAAAATGAAAACGATTAGAACGATACATACAGCATTGATTCTGATGGTGCTAGCCTTTTTATCGGCTTGCTCCACAGATTATGCTGACTCTATATTGGGAGGCAGTGGAGGCGATAACCCAGGCGACAAGGTTACCGTCCACATGACTCTTTCTACAGCTCCTTCTTCTGGAACCAGAGCTACGTTGTCATGGAAAGATGGCGTAGATGCAGAAAACATGAAGAGCTGGGTAGTAGCCTTTGTAAAAGACGGCAAGGTTGTTTCTTTTGCAGAGAATACGGGTGTATCGGCTAATAATCGCATTAAAGATGAAGTCACAATCAAGGATCTTCCTAAAGAGAATGCCACCTATCAGGTCTATTCCTTTGCCAATCTTACTTCCACCGAGCTAGGCATCTTTAAAGGTGCAGAAGTTTATTTCGACAACATGAAGTGGAAGATGAATGGCAATGGATTCAATGTGAATGACCCAGACTGCAAAGGTATTCCTATGAGCAATAAGCAGGAAGTAACGGTAGATGCTTCCGGTAAGACTGATAAAAACGAACTTTGGGTAGTAAGAATGCTGGCGAAGGTTACACTTCAGTTTAAGAATCCAAGTTCTACTCCTTTGGTAATCAATGATATTACGTTGAGTGATGTAACTTCAAATCCTTCAACTACCGTCAATAAAGATGGTAATATCATGTTGTTGCCAAAGCATTCGGATGCTTCAGGAACCTCTGGCGCTACTGGTTCATCTAACCTAACTGGTGCAGATAAGGATCAGGTTAAATGTATTCCGAATCTGGTAGGGCAGGCTACAACGGAGAATTATACTTATACGCTGACTAAGACAATACCAGCGAAGGTAGATAAATACGAAACAGAGAATGAGATTTCGTTCTATGTGAATGAAAGCGCAGCGGGCAATACTTCCAAGTATTTCATCATCAATCTGAATACTTCAGCAGGAGTCAAGCGTTACGCCCTGTTCCAGGATTGGACAACGATAGCTCGAAACGACCATCACATTCTCCCAATCTCATTAGATGATTACAAGTTGAAGTTTGATGTTCAGTCCTTCTCTGCCATCGGTCTCTATCCATCCATAACAGATAACGGAACCACTCTTTCCTACACCTGTTATTACCCGGAAGAGGAATTCCATATCCAGCCAAAGGTAGTAAAGGCTGATGATTCCGATGTTTCTGGAACCATCGATTATACCAATGTTAAATGGGAGTTAATCCAAGAAGATGGTATGGCTGATGCCACAGCCGCCGAAACGAATGCCAAGTTGGTATTTAAAACTCTTCCTAAATGGACTCCATCCACTGGCTATTTTGAAGGTATCTTCAATGATGACAAAGCCGACAAACAACGTGCCCTCTATCAGGTCACAGTCCCTGTACCGGGTGAAACGAGCAAGTCTCTTATATACAAGATACTTTTCACCAAGGATTTAAGCAGTTATGCAGCTCGTAAACATTATACACGTAAATACTATCGCTATGAATAAGATTAAAAACATATATCGTTCTCTCATCCTCCTCCTTTCATTGGTTTTGATGCCAGTGGAAGGATGGGCTAGTGATGGCTACTTTGCAGGAACAACACCTATCGTGATAAAACTGAGTGATTATATTATGGATCATTACGATTATGCATGCTTCTATTTTGATAGGGGTGGTTCTAAACTAAATATAGATGGGTGGAATATATACAATGACCGTCCGTTGAATCACGAAATAGCGGGTTATGATTGGGCAGGACATAGAAAAGATAATAATTATGTGTATTATAATAAATCCGAAGCTTTAAAAAATTATTTATCAGCTGTCTATGCTGAACTTTTTCAGTATAAAATAAACTCTAATAGTGAGAATCTCCATCAAACAAAACTCGTTCTCCTCCTTTCTAACAATCCCGAACTCGAAAACCTGCATGAGAATCTTGCTGGCGTTAAAAAGATGGAATTTGATCTTTATACAGAAGATGGCTTGAAGTCTTCTGCGGTTACGTATGGCAGTAACTCTGCTGATTTTTCAAAAGCAGAGAGCACTTCTATCATCCCAACAGCTGCGACATCTATCAGCATTACTTTGCCTGATTACAATGCCAAGTATTTGCGTTGGCAGTTGTTTGATTCAGAGACTGCTACCACTCCAGTTGCTCCCATAACAGATATATTGAGTAATTCTTCATCAGTAGAAAAAGGATCTGATTTGATTTACTTTAATACAACCGATATTGCCAATGAAGTAGCCCGTACAGTGACCTTTGACTTCTCGAAACTTGCAGCAGATGCAAATGTAGAGAATTATGTCTTGAAATGTACCTGGGCAAATAATGACAACGGAGATGCTAAGGTGGTAACATATAATGGAACTGATTATATTCTTCAAGAGCCAACTCTTAATGGTGAATATTCCTTTAAGTTTGTAAAGCAAAAAACACTTGATGCGCTTCCTTTGGAGCTTTCTGCTGACAATGTAGCTGCAGCAGCAAGTCATGATGTAGATGCGATATATACAGACAATAAACTTGAGGTAAGTCTGAAAGATGTCGTTCCTGATCTCCTTTCTGATTTCGGCGTTGCTGATAAGAAAGATGTCAGCAACTTCTATATGCGTTGGGTATTAGCAGACAAGGATGGTAAAATCATTAGTGCTACTTCCAGTAATAGTGCTTTGGCTTTGCGCAAAACTTCTGATGGTGCGGGGTATTATACCTTGTTATCAACCGAGGGTTCTTCTTTATTGCCAAATGGATTGAATGTAACTTTCGAGTTGCCTTCCGGTTCTTCATGGTCTTCAGACATGAAGGTATATTGCTTGTTGACTAATGACCTCACTGGCCATGAAGCGAAATATGGCGTCATTACAAAAGAGCCATCAGCTTTCAAGAGCAAGATAAATGTAAAACTCTATTCTCCAAATGATCTCCCATTCAAGCATTACGAAGGTATCGCCAATAAAAAGGGAGACTGGGACATGGTGAATGGCCATACCTATCAGAAGACCCACGAATGGGAGTATTATTACTATGTTGATGGAAATGAGTCAAATCAGCAGGTTATGTTAATGTTGCCTCTTCAAAATTATACAGGAGATGGTAATGATCTTGAACCTCGTGGCTATTTCCGTTGGTATGATTATGATACTGATAAAGCATCCGTTCATCTTAACACCGCTGATGTAACAACAAAATTACAAAAGAAAGGAGATTGGGGTTTATTCGCAAATAATATTGTCACACATCCTACTCATCGGCTGATTGGTGTCAATTACAATACTTCCCATGTTGACGATTCATGGAAAGGGGAGACTATTGCCTGTGATGTAAGTAGATATGTTGACGGAATGGATGAGTCAAGGACTTATCTGCTCCATGAACCAACTTTGTCTATTCGTTACATCTTCCATATTCTTCCCAAAAAGAAGATAGCTGATGATATCATGGCTGCATTATGTAATCATGATGATGGTGACTATACTTATGAAGATAATAAAAAGGTAACATTTGGTTATAAGGATGATAATTCGGAGCTAACTTTGCGTTTGCAATTGAATGATATAACTCGATACTCATTTTATCCGATGACATCCGAGGGCTTGAAAAAACATGTATATAATAATAACATAACAGAAGCAGATTTTGATAAGTCAAAATACATGAATCTTCTTCAGTGGGATAATCTGCTATGGCGTGTATATGATATGACGAAAACAAAATATTGCGAATTAAATGGGGAGTCAAATGAACGTTTTCTTCACTTAACTGTTAAGAATCTGAATGATGCGAATTGGTTTAACTTAGACGGTACGTCTGTTGATGCTGCAAATAAACCCGTTATAGGTAAGGGTATCCCTGTTTTTGTTGTAGCTTATTTGAATGCACAAGGAAATAAGTGTCCAGTAGCAAACTTTGATGTTCGTTTTATGGATTTCCATCCAATGACTGATAAGCAGATAACAGATGAGGGCTATAATAACAGAACTATATCCTATCTTGATGAACATTATAAAAAAGCGACTAAGCCAATTTCATTTGACGATGACGATGCAGAACAAACGGTAGCAGCGCCAACAACCCCAGATGACAACCAAGACCGTTTACCATCGAGATGGGATCGTCGTGCTTATAGCTTCGTTTATCGTGATTTGATAGACTATGATGCAACCCATTATGGTAATAATTTGAATATTGGTCATTCTCCACTTCATGGAGATTATGGCTTGTATAAGTCTGCAAATTTAGAAGATATTTCCGGTGTTGCATATAATTACCCAAATCATGGTTATCTTTGGTGGGATGGTGGTACTTTATATGATCGCACACATGAGATGACGAATGGCTCTCAATACGGACATTTCCTTTATGTGGATGCATCTGACGAAAGTCGTCAGATTGCTGCTGCAGATTTTAAGGCTGACCTTTGTACTGGCATGCAGTTGATATTCTCAGCATATGTTGCAGATATGACAAATCAAACGACACATCCAGAAGTTATGTTTAAACTCTATGGAGTAAATTATGATACGGAAGGAAATATTCAGAGTCAAAAACTGCTTCATTCGTTCTCGTCTGGAGATTTTGATAATAATGTTGAAGGTTTAACTAAGGCAAAATGGTATCAGGTTTATGGTAAGATTGTTATCCAGAAGGAATCTGGTGTAGAGAATTATTCGGATTTTAGAGTTGTTATTGATAACTATTGTAAAGGAACACTAGGTGCCGACTATGCCGTTGATGATATCCGTATCTATATTGAGCCAGCCAAGGTGCAGGTTATTCAGGAGAAGCCTATTTGTACTGGTGGTTCAACGGGAACAATCAAACTGAAGATACGTGCTATCCATGAGACATTGAATGCGATTTTGAATCATGAAGATACAAAGATCTATTTCAGATTTGTGGATGAAGATGGAAAGCCTGTAAATACGGATTATTCTTATACCTTAAAGGATATAACGACCGGTAAAACAAGTACAGTTACTGGCACAGAATATGGTACTGTAGATGTATACGATTCAGAGGAAAAATGTAAGAACTTTGAGATTGATGGTACTAATATGATAGAAGTAGACAGCGAAGGTGAAACCTATATTGTTATCAGCAATAAGGAATTTTCTTTGACTACGGGAAAGAAGTATTACGTATCTGTATCTACAGAGGATCCTGCCAATGGAAATGCCAATTGGGGGTCACCTGCTGAACTCTGCTCGTTGTACAGTAGCTGGTTTGAAATGGTTAGCCAGCATCCAGTCATTACGGATACAGATGGTAAGATCGTGACTGATTATAAGATTCCTTGCGATGCTGGTGATGACTATGAGATAAAAATCAAGGGACAATTGGTTACAACTGACCCTAATACAGGTGGTAAGATAACATTGGATGGTGTTAAGTTCATCTGGTATCTTGATGGTACGGGTGAAGCAAACAAGTTGAATACTGTTGCTAGCAACGAAATTACTATCTTTAAGAAGAATATTACATTGGGTGAAAATCATCAGATATTTATGAAGCCTGAAGGTAATGATAATGATGGCTATATTGAATATACTGCGCCAAATGGTAAAAAGTATCTGTTGTGCCCTAGTGCTATACCAGTACCATTGCGTGTAATGAAGGATGGACCACAGCTTAACTTCGGTTTCAATGATGTGGATTATCCATTCAATGACGGCAGTTATGAAGCATCGCTTCGTATCGGTTTGCCACAGTTGAAGAAGTTAAAGGATACAAAGGGATTCTTACAGATTCCTCTTCATAGTGTAAGTTATCAGTCAAGTGTTGCGGATAAGACTTTGACATTCATTAGTAATGATAACAATGCTACAGATAAGGTATATGTCGCAACAACCAATGATCCATTATGGAATGCAGAAGGAGCAAAATTGCTGTCTACTCCTGTTGCAACATTGAGTTCTAGTACTCTTGCTGAAGTCAAGTCTGACAAGCAGTATACCCTCGATCTCAAGTTCTCAGATGATGTCTTGAAAAACTTCCATGAGGGATATTACTATGAGCTTCGATTTGCCTTTGAGCAGAAAGCTGCGGCTACTGGTTCTGCAAGTAACTGCCCTGGTGAGTCTTATCTCAAACTGAAGATCGTTCCGGAGTTCGTAACATGGACTCCTACTGCCGATGGCGGTATGAACGCCAACTGGAATAATGATGATAACTGGCATCGCTCATCTTCTACAGAATTGCATGATAATGAGTATAAGAATTATCTGGCTTATGGCAAGAGCATGTCTGGTACACCAACTTCTGCAAAGGAGATTCCTACGCTGAACAGCTATGTGCCAATGAAGTTTACCAAGGTTACTATTGATAACTTGAAGGGTTTGCCATTCCCTGACCTCGGTAATGTGGTTTACCGTAGCACCAATCAGATTGCTACCAAGCTGACCAATGGCAAGGGTAATG
>ENA-ORNT01001858-ORNT01001858.1-human-gut-metagenome-genome-assembly--contig:-NODE-1858-length-13587-cov-2.324047_pt1 | contig 13587 bp, 7 predicted proteins | sample MGYA00242120_ERZ509032 | MGnify/ENA primary metagenome ERZ509032 (study PRJEB26280, sample SAMEA2338729) | human gut metagenome | biome: human gut; feature: human-associated habitat; material: faeces...
GTAAGTACTCGGTCTATATCATCGACGAGGTACACATGCTCTCGGCAGGGGCATTCAATGCGTTGCTCAAAACTTTGGAGGAACCGCCCTCGTATGCAATATTTATTTTGGCGACCACCGAGAAACACAAGGTATTGCCAACCATCTTAAGCCGCTGCCAAGTGTATGATTTCTCACGTATTACGATTGCCGATACGGTGGCACACTTGCAGAATGTGGCTGAGAAAGAGGGCATCACCGTGAGCGAAGAAGCACTCAACGTGGTGGCGCAAAAAGCCGATGGCGGTATGCGCGATGCACTGAGTATCTTCGACCAATTGGTGTCGTTCTGCGGCAAAGAGATTACCTACGAGCGCACCATCGAGGTGTTGAACGTTCTGGATACTGAGTACTATTTCCGCTTGACAGACTGCGCCTTGCGCAACGATGTGAGCGGGGCTTTGTTACTGCTCAACGAGGTGCTGCAAAAAGGCTTCGATGCAGGCAATTTTATTACGGGGTTTGCGCAGCACCTGCGCGATGTGCTTGTGTCGAAGGACCCGCAGACAGTGCAACTGCTCGAAACATCGGATGCCATTCGTCAGCACTATGCTCAACAGGCACAACAGTGTCCTCCATTATGGATATTTCGTGCGTTGGAGATTGTCAATACGTGCGACATCAACTACCGTACGGCACGCAATAAACGTCTGACGGTGGAATTGGCATTGGTGAAATTGGCGGCTCCCGTTGCGATGGCACCGCAACCACAGACACAACCCGTACAATCACAACCGCAGGCGGCTCATTCTGCAGCACAACCGGCTTTGCAGGTGCAGACCCCACGTCCCGCTCCTGCTCCAAAAGCCGCTCCGCAGATGTCGTCGATGCCGAATATCCCGCAGATACCCACAGTTCAGCAAGTGCCTGTGGCGGATAGCGCAACCGCCCGTCCGCAAGCGGAACAACCACAACCCCAACCTGCTCCTCAAACCAACCGTACTACCCCTTTTACGGCTGACCAATTCAATGACGCGTGGATTGGTCTGAGTACTCATTTCGCAGAGGAACCGCGTCTGCAGAGCCTGATTACAGACTATCGTCCTGCCTACAAAGGCACTATGCCTATCCAGGTGAAAATGCCTAATCCATGGCAGTTGGACGAACTGAAGCATAATTTGCCCGCCATATACCGTTTGTTGCGCGATAAACTGCAAAACGACTCTATTGAATTTGAACTGACGCTTGCGCAATATACTCGTACGCAAATGGCATTTACCGACGAGGAAAGATATAAAGTCATGTTAGAGGAAAATCCCGCACTCGGGTCATTAAAAACCGCCTTGGATTTGCAATTGGATTGATGCAGTACGACCTGAAGAAATACTTGCCTACTACCCGCAAAGAATTGGATTTGCGTGGTTGGGACGAAGTGGACGTGATTCTGTTTAGTGGCGATGCGTATATCGACCATCCGCAGTTCGGGGCCGCCGTCATTGGGCGTGTGTTGGAGGCAGCGGGGTATCGTGTGGCTGTCGTGCCGCAACCCGATTGGCGCGGAGACCATCGTGATTTTACCAAACTTGGGCGACCACGCTTGTTCTTCGGTATCACGGCGGGCTCAATGGACTCGATGGTCAACCACTATACAGCCGCTCGGCGTCGGCGCTCTGATGATGCTTATACCCCTGATGGCAAGGCAGGTATGCGTCCCGACTATTGTACAATTACCTATTGTAAGATACTCAAGCAGCATTTCCCCGATGTTCCGGTGGTGATAGGCGGTATTGAGGCATCAATGCGCCGCTTGACTCACTACGACTATTGGTCTGACCGCTTAATGCCCTCTATCCTTGTGGATTCGCAAGCCGACCTGCTCATCTATGGTATGGGCGAGCAGGCAATACTCGACATCGCTCGCCGTGGTATCAGTTGCGATATTCCGCAAACGGCTTATCTAACTGACCAACAGTCGGTTATCAATCAGCATACTATTCTCTTACACAGCCACGAGGAGGCGGTGCGGGACAAACGTTGCCATGCCGAGAACTTCCGCCTGATAGAAACCGAGAGCAACAAGATTCATCAGCAGACACTCGTGCAACCGGTAGGAAAACGTTTGGTGGTAGTCAATCCGTCCTATGAACCGATGACTACTGGAGGGTTAGATAAAATCTACGACCTGCCATTCCAATACCTCCCGCATCCTAAATACAAGGATAAGCATATACCTGCCTACGAAATGATTCGTTTCTCTGTGTGTATGCATCGTGGGTGTTTCGGCGGATGTTCATTTTGTACTATATCTGCTCACCAAGGCAAACAAATCACGTCCCGTTCCAAAGCGTCCATCCTGCGTCAGATAGAACATTTGCAGACGCTGCCCGAATGGAGAGGTGTATTGAGCGATCTCGGTGGACCTTCGGCGAATATGTACGGAATGCAGGGGAAAGACCGCTCTCTGTGCGAGAAATGCGCCCGACCGAGTTGCCTGCAACCGCAGATTTGCAAGAACCTCAATCAAGACTTCCGACCGCTCTTGGATATCTATCGCACGGTGGATAAACTGCCTTATATCCGCCACGCCTTTGTGGGGTCGGGCGTGCGCTACGACCTGATGTCAGAGGAATATGGGGAGCAACTTATTACACGCCATGTGAGTGGGCGGCTCAAGGTGGCTCCGGAGCATACCGCGCCCGATGTGTTGCACTTGATGCGCAAACCCTCGTGGGAGCATTTCCTCCAATTCCGTGATTTCTTTTTGCGTATCAACGAGAAGGCGGGGATGCGACAGCAACTTATTCCTTATTTTATATCTTCTCACCCCGGTTGCACCAACCGCGATATGGCAAACCTTGCCGAATGGACAAAGCGAATGCATTACCACCCCGAGCAGGTGCAGGATTTTACCCCCACACCGATGACGCTTTCGACCACGATGTTCTACACGGGACTCAACCCCTACACAATGAAACCTGTCTATGTGGCGCGTACTGAGCAAGAGAAAAAGCAACAAAACCAATACTTCTTCTGGTGGAAAAATGAAAAAAAAGTATCACATAAATCCTGAAACCCTTGCTTTGGAGCGTATAGAGCATGGTCTGCTCTATTGGTTGCGGCGGTCTGGATGGTATCTGATCGGCGGTATCTGTTTGGGATTCGTCTTTTTCTTGATATATTTCTATTTCTTCCCTTCTCCGCGCGAGGCACAACTGCAACAGAAAAACAAGAACCTCGAGGCGCAAGTGGAACTGCTTGGTAAGCAGGTAGAACAAATGCAGGTGGTAATGCAAGACCTCGGACAACGCGATGAGAATCTTTATCGTGTCCTCTTTGGAGCCGAACCGATTCCCCTTAATGTGCGCACGGGGGCTACTCATCGTATTGCTTATTATGACTCTATCGCCAAGATGACTAACTCGCAATTAGTGAGCGACTTGACACGGAAAATAGATGTGTTGGAACGCGAAATCTATACGCAAGCACGGTCCTATGATGAACTGCTTGAATTAGCAAAAACACAAGAGGGGCGTATGGAGAATATCCCTGCTATTCAACCCGTTCTCAATCAAAACCTCAAGCGTGTGGCTTCGGGCTATGGGGTGCGTATAGACCCTGTTTATCATGTGCGCCGTTTCCATTCTGGGATGGACTTTACCGCTCCGGTCGGTACGGATGTCTATGCCACGGGCAACGGGCAGGTGGAATTTGTGGGATGGAAACAAGGTTATGGCAACACGGTTATTGTAAATCACGGGTTTGGATATACTACGCTTTATGCACACTTGTATAAGTCGTTGGTTCGTCCGGGGGAGAAAGTGAAACGCAGTGATGTCATCGCCCTTGTCGGCAACACGGGGAAATCTACAGGCCCGCACCTCCACTATGAGGTACGCTACCAAGACAAACCTGTTGACCCGCGCAATTTCTATTTCTACGACCTCTCGCCGGAAGAATATGATCAGATGGTGCAATTGAGTAACAACTTCGGCGATATGCTTGACTAATTCACAATTTCTGATTTCCCTGTTCTTTCCCTGTGGATACCCTGAGGATAGCCTTCCATTACGCATTGTGCATTGTGCATTGCGCATTGAAAAGTCATGTGGATGTCATGTGGATAGCAAGTCCGGAATGGCAGGGTAATTGTTAATTTTTAATTGTTAATTATCACTCCCGCTTGCGTATTTCAAAAAAAAGCAGTACCTTTGCACTCGCTTTTGAGATATAGAGCATTCGGGATATAGTTCAGCCCGGTTAGAATGCCTGCTTTGGGAGCAGGAGGTCGTGAGTTCGAATCTCGCTATCCCGACTGGTTTAGGACAAATAGCACGTTACGGTTTTGCGTAATGTGCTGTTTGTTTTTTGTACCATTATTTTCTGGCGCAGAGTCGGGTAGATGTGGATTTTTCTGGTGCGGAAAGGCGTATTCGGTGAGGAAAACACCATTTGCCCATCTCTTGAATGTCCACTTTTTGGTATGTGTACATCTGAATATGTTGCCTGAAAATCAGCATGTTGTGAAAAATATGTTATAAAACATACCACTTCAAGCCCACATCTATGCAAAATGGTTTGTTCATAGAGTTTTATTGTAGTAATTTTGCAACGGAAAGCCAGAAAGCACATTTCGTTCGTATTTTTGGAATGTCTCGGATTATAACTAATTATTACAACTAACATGAAACACAAACTACTTCTCTTTTCCGCGCTATTATTTGCCAACATAGCAGCGATGGCAGATGTGGTGGTCAGCGGTGTAGTTACCGACCGACAGCAAGAGCCTGTGATTGGTGCCAGCGTATTGGAAAAAGGTACAGGAAATGGTACTGTAACCGACTTTGATGGTCGGTTTACGCTCAGCGTGAGCAGCGAGCAAGCCACGCTCGTTATCAGTTATGTGGGTATGAAATCCACCGAGGTCTCTGCACATGCCAAGAGTCCCGTATCAATTGTATTGCAAGATGATACCGAGGCTTTGGATGAGGTGGTGGTTATTGGTTACGGTACGCAAAAGAAACGCGATGTAACAACCGCTATCTCGTCGGTTTCAACTGAAGACATTGAGAAACTTCCTATCACAAGTGCCGCACAGGCAATGCAGGGGAAGGCTGCTGGTGTTACCGTAGTGAAACCAAACGGTCAGCCGGGTGCTGGTATGGTCGTACGCGTGCGCGGTACAACATCTCTGAATGCCAGCAACGACCCGCTCTATGTGGTGGACGGAGTGCCGATGACCAATATCGATTTCCTCGCACCCAATGACATTGAGTCAATGCAGATTCTCAAAGATGCTTCTTCTGCCGCAATCTATGGTTCGCGTGCGGCTAATGGTGTGATTATGATTACCACGAAAGCCGGCAGCAAGAGTAAAGAGAAAATGCACGTGGCGTTCTCTATGTATGGAGGTTGGACACAGGTGACCAATCGTATGGAGAGTCTTAACTATGAGCAATATAAGGAGTACCTTGCCGACCTCGGTTCAACGGTAGTGCTACCCGACGGTTTGAAGGACGAAACCAATTGGTTTGATGAAACCTATAAGACCGGTTCTACGCAGAATTATCAGGTATCCGTTAATGGTAGCACCGACAAAGTAAACTACTATATGTCAGGCGGATATGCCAACGAGGGTGGGGTAATTCAAACAACCAAATTCGCACGCTACAATTTCCGTACCGCGCTTGATGCCGAAATCACCAAGTGGCTGAACGTAGGCGGCAATGTAGCCTACGCCTACAGCGACAACGAAGGCACCATTTCCTCCGGTACGGGTGCTAACCGTGGCGGATTGGTATTGTCGGTTATCAACACGCCGACCTACGCACCTATATACGATCCTGAGAATCCGAATCATTACTATACTAATTTCTATGGTGTGAGCAACATCACACACCCGCTGGAAAATATCGAACGATATAAGAATCAGCACGATAAACAACACCGCCTTGTAGCAAGCGGAAAAGGTATCTTCACTCTATATGATACCAAAAAGTTTAATCGTTCCGATAATTACACACATTCACTGAAATTCACAACTACCTTTACGGAGGATTTGAAGATGGTGAATTTTACTTCGTTCCTTGACCCGGACAAGACTTCGTGGGGGCGTAATCAATACGGCGAAGGTACTGACCGCCGCACGTCCGACCTCGTAACGGTATGGGATAACGTGCTGAGTTACAATACACAACTCGGTAAGAATAACCTTGATGTGATGCTTGGTTCGTCGTACACCCATTCGATGTACACCTATTCCAATATCCAAGGCAGCCACTATGCCGATGGTACTATTGAGACGTTGAATGCAGCCAATAAAATAGATCCGGGTGCAACCTCCACAACTGCTAGCGAGTGGGCGATTATGTCGGCTTTTGCGCGTGTGAGTTACAACTATGATTCGCGTTACCTATTGTCTGTGAATTTCCGTGCGGACGGTTCTTCCAAACTCGCACCGGGACATCGCTGGGGCTATTTCCCGTCTGCCAGTGCGGCATGGCGTATCTCGGGCGAGGAGTTTATGAAAGATGTTACATGGATTGACGACTTGAAGATCCGCGGTGGCTGGGGACAGACCGGTAACCAAGCAGGGATTGGCGACTATGCATACCTTGAACGCTATAACATCAACCGCCAGAACTGGTGGGAGACAGGTAAGGAACACGCCGTTCCTACTTATAGTCAGGCTTCGCTCCGCAATACTGACCTCACGTGGGAAACTACCTCGCAGACCAACGTTGGCTTGGATTGGACGCTGTTGCACAACCGTTTGACATTCAATTTTGATTGGTACTACAAGAAAACCACTAATATGCTGATGTGGGTAAGCCTGCCTGCCGGTTCGGCTGCCGTATCATCGATACAGCGCAACGAGGGTGAAATGACCAACACGGGTGTGGAATTTTCTATCACTTCGCACAACTTCGTGCGCAAGAATTTCCAATGGGATACTCAATTCAATATCTCGCACAACAAGAACCGTCTTGACAAACTGGCTACCAGCCAGGTCTATTACGATGCCAAGGTGACCGATGTGCTGGCTGATTACTGCGTGCGCAATACGCCAGGGATGCCGCTCGGATCGTTCTACGGCTACAAGACAGGTGGAGTGGACCCCGAGACGGGCGAACTTATTTATTTGGACGTGAACGGCGATGGGGAGGTAACGGCTGCCGACCGTACATATATTGGAGACCCGAATCCCGATTTTACTTTTGGTATGACCAACACGTTCCGTTTCTATGGCGTAACCATTAGTTTCCTGCTCCAAGGTTCGTATGGTAACGACATTTTCAATGCCGGGCGTATTGAGACAGAGGGTATGTATGATGCAAAGAACCAGTCGGTTCGCGTACTCGACCGCTGGCGTCGTCCGGGTATGGAAACCTCTATTCCGAAGGCAGGTTTCGATATGAAGGTGAGCGATTACTTTGTAGAGGACGGTTCGTATATCCGCCTCAAAGACCTCACTATCGGCTATGAGTTCTCGGGCAAATGGATGCAGAAAATAGGTATGAGCCGCTTGCAACCCTATTTCTCGGCACAAAACCTGCTCACGCTCACCCGCTATCTCGGTATGGACCCCGAAGTGAACCAAAACGGCAATTCGGGTACGGTACAAGGGCTTGACTACGGTACCTACCCGCAAACCCGCAGTTTCGTACTCGGTATTAATATCGAATTCTAATTAGGAGACCCACAATATGAAAAAGTACATATATATAATAGGTGTAGCCCTTGCAGCGCTGACTATGGCAGGTTGCGACCTCAATATCGAACCAATCTCCGACCAGTCGGAGTTGAATCTCGGTTCGTCGAATGCTGACACCACACGTGTAAAATTCAAAGACCGTGCGGCTATCCAAGCGGTCTATCAGAACCTCTACCAGTTGATGCGCGATCGTCAGGAGCATTGGTATGTCGACTATCTGCTTTTCGGCGAAGCCCGTACCGATAATGCGTATGCCGGTACAACAGGTGCCGAGGTGGTACCTGTGGAGACCAACGCCCTTGATGCGTCCAATAGCGATATTGCCCGCGACTGGGATCGTTACCTCGAAGACATCGCACAGGCGAATGTGGTCATCACCAATATAGACAAGGTGGAAGACCCCTCGTTTACGCAGGAGGAGCGCAACCAATGGAAAGCCGAGGCAAAGATTTTCCGTGGAATGATGCTCTTCGACCTCGCACATTGGTTCGGCAATATCCCGCTCAACCTTACCGAAGCACCCGACATCACTGCGGACAATATCGAGGAGGTATATCCTATCTATTTCCCGAAACCGGTAACACAGGATTCGGCTTACCAGCAGGTTATCAACGATCTCACAGAGGCTATCCCGTATGCCCCGGCTATCGACAATGCGGACAAGACCCGTCTGAGCAAGACTGTTGCCTATGCACTGCTTGCCAAACTATATGCCGAGAAAAGCGATTGGGAGAATGTGGTGAAATACTGCGACTTGGTTTTTGCTGGCGGTATCACGCTCGAACCGAATTTTGCTGACCTCTGGGGCTATACGCCGGGCACAGGCGATAACGGAGCCGGTGGAGATGCCACCTTGCGCAACTCGCGCGAGACGATCCTCGAGGTGCAATATCCCGCAGGTAGCGGCAACTGGTGCACATGGATGTTCGGACGCGACCTGTCTAATTGGGACAATAGTTTCTCGTGGGCAAAATGGATTACCCCGAGCCGCGACCTCATCGCTGCTTTCGATGCCGAGGGAGACACCCTGCGTCGCAACCAGACCATCGTTTACTACGATTGTGCATGGAGCAACTACTATCCTGCTGATCACTATCCGTTTATGTACAAGTGCCGCTCGGCATTCAATAGCATTATCAAGTTGCGTGGCGCCGACTTGATGCTGCTTAAGGCAGAGGCGTTGGCTCATCAAGGCGATATGAGCGGTGCGGCTGACCTTGTGAATAATGTGCGCCACCGTGCAAAACTTGGTGACGTGAAGACCGATGCTCTCGCAAGCACAGATGCTATGTTGGAGGCTATCCTGCATGAGCGCCGCTTGGAACTGGCACTCGAGGGGCAGCGTCTGTTCGACCTCATTCGTTTCGGCAAACTGATGGATGTGATGAACACCATCAACACCCGTGATGAGGGACGCCTGCCGCAGTCGCGTCCGTTTGTGGAGGCACATCGCCTGATGCCTATCCCGCAGACTGCATTGGACAAGAACTCCAATCTCCAACAGAACCCGGGCTACTAATCAAATGAAAGGAATACGACAATGAAAAAAATATATCGATCATTGATGATGTTGGCTGTAGCCGCTTTCGCTATCGGCTGCCAGCAAAAGGAATTCCGCAAGGTCTATCCTGCGGGCGACCCGCAAATAGAGGCAACACTGCTGACTACCGATGTGCAGTTTGGCACTGATAGTATCGCTTTCAATGTGAAAGTTACAGAGACGCAAACCCCGCTCTCTACGCTCTCTGTCAAAGTTATCGCGGGTATGAATGTGCTGGCCAACGAGGTGGTGCGCACACCCGACTACGCTTTCGAGGGTACTTATAAGTACGCAGTGCCTTTTGGCGCGAATATGCTGGAGGGTGAGCAGGTCAAGGTCTATCTTACTGCTACCAATGTGGAAGGAACTGCCAAAGATATGATCCTTGGCGGTTGCACAGGTCATCGTCCTGCTCTTGAAACCATGTACGTTATGCCGCCTACTATCGACTATAAGCCTCTCGGTAAGGGCAAACAGATGACCCTCGACAACGACTGCTTTGTGGCATACGATCTCACATATCCGAAGTCTATCGAGTTCCTTCTTGCTACTGTCGGCACTAAGTTCGGGCGTATTGACTGGTCGAAACCCGTCTTCGGTATGCTCAACGGCAAACTGACTATGATTACCGAGGCACAGTTCAATGCTGGCGAAGCAACCTCGATCACCCTGAGCGATGACGCCATAGAGGGTATCGATACCATCACTTTCAATCCGCTTACTTTTGAACTGACCTACGGCGGCAAGGTAGCACAACCTGTTACTACTCTCGATGTACAAGCCGACCTCATTGAGACTCCGACCTACATCAGTTCGAGCAGCGTTGCCAAACTCTACCGTGGCGCAAAAATCTTCTTCGACGAGAACAGCGAAGTGGAAATCACGGGCTGCGCAGACCTCTCAAAGGCATACAATTTTGATTGGATGGAATACCTCGGTGGCAACAAGGTGAAGTTCCTCGGTAAGAAAGACCAGTACTATGTGTCCTACGACATCGCCAACGACTATCTTGTGGTCGAACCGCTCTACGAACTCACTGCACCCGATGTGATGTATCTCTGTGGCGTGGGTATGGGGCAGCCTTCTGCCAATCCTTCCGCTACATCGGGCTGGGGCTTTGACAGCCCGAACCAGAACTTTGTGGCACGTCCGTTGGGTAACAACGTGTATCAATTCACCGTCTATATGAAGAATGAGCAGAGCACTGACTATGCCAACTATGGTTCACTCAACTTCAAGTTCTTCCACCAACACGGTTGGGGCGGCGAAGAAGACGGTGGCACCTACACCCAAAACGGGCTGAATATCAAAGGTATTGATAGTGCCACAGGTATAGTCAAGGACGGCGAGACCGGTGACAAGTCCGAGGGCAACGAGAAAGGCAACTGGATCGCCACCAACGAACCTTTTGAAGGTATCTATCGTATCACGCTTGATACCAAGCAAAAAACGACCACTTACGAGAAAATTAAATAATAACTTACCCGCCATACGGTGTGGAAACATACCGTATGGCAATAAAAATAGATATGAAAAAAACTTTTCTGACAGGACTCGCTGCGCTGATCCTTTTGAGTGTTTCGGCAGAAACACTGCAGCGTTCCTTCTATTTTGATTTTGGCGTAACCGGGCGCGACAAGGCTGCCGCTGTGGTCAATCCCGATGGCAACGGCAACTACTGGAACAACATTGGTGCAGAGGTTACGGCAAGTAAGTGGCGAGTAAGCAAGGACGCTGACTATTTGCTCATTACCGCCGACAACCAAACCACGGCTATGCACCTTACCTATACTGGCGACCTGTTCCTCGGTAATGGTGCCGGCGGGCTATCTACACCCGATGCAGAGAAACTGGGCGACTTGGCAGTGGTGAACGCTACGCGCGACTATCTTTTTGCCTCCAATGCCGAGCGTTGTGGCTTTGTAATCAGCGGATTGGATAAGACCAAAGCCTACCAATTCACAATTTTTGGCAGCCGTGCGGCAACGGATGTACGTATATCAAAATACGAAATAGAGGGCTTAACTTCTACTTCCTCTACATTGCAAGCCGCAGGCACAGACCTTGGCGGCACAGGCGTAAATCAAAACGTCGGCAATGTGTATTTGAGTGAGATGGTTTTTCCCGACACAAAGGGTAAAATTACCATTTACGTATCAGAGGGTGCCAGCAAAACATCCAACAGATATTATCCTATCAACTGTATGTGTATGCAGGAGTTCTCGGGTGTAACGCCGCCTGTTGTAGTTAAATATGAGAGTCTGACGCTCAAAGGCACGGGTGTAGAGGGCAACACCATTGATATGTATAGGATAGCCAAAGACGGCGAGACCGAAAGTCAGAACTTTGAGACATTCTGTATGCTCACCAATGGCGGTACTATCGCTTTCGAGACCGCTGAAGGTAAAGCCCTTTATAGCGGCACAGTTTCAGAGGAAACAGGTATCTACAATGTCCGTTTTAACACCCAAAGTGCCGAACCCGAGTTCGTCAAAATCACCCGCTGCGGCTTGGTGGGCAACGTTACCACTGCCATGTGGAATGCCGCAGGCGTGGCGATGACCTACCGTGGTAATGGTGTTTGGCGTGATACGCTCGACCTTGTACCCCATACGGGTAGCGATGCCGAGCGTGGACAATTCTGTTTCAATTCATCGTGGGACTTAACGGTCAAGACACGTAATAACGTTGAAGGTATTGTCGGCTACAAACCCGATGAGTCGCTGGCTTCTATTTCTTTGGGCGACATCCCTATGCGCCACGGAAAGAAAATCGTTATCCTTGATATGCAGCATTTCACCTACTCATTGGAGTGCGTGGATATTGCGGACAACAAGATTACGTTCTTCGGTTCCTCGGTCTGCAACGGACAGGGTGCTTCCGAGGTTGGCAACGTGAAACACGGTTATGCTTGGCAACTCGGGCAACTGCTCACTGGCTATGAGTATTCCAACGCGTCTATCAATGGCAACAATACGACTAATCTGCTCTCCCGCTACAAGGGGCATCTCCTTGCTGATTGTGGCAGATATGTGGTCATTGGTCTTGGTCTCGGCAACGAGGGTATTCATGGTGCGGCTAACCCGCAGGCAATTTATAACCAGTGGAAGACCAATATGCAGACTCTCATTGATCTCTTTGAGGCGGAAGGCAAGTACGTCATCGCTACCAACAACTATCCGCGCGGAGACTACAATGCTACCGATTATGCCTACGTGAAGAATATGAATCTTGAGATGCATGAATGGGATATCCCGACTGTTAATTTCCTTGGCGCATTGGACAGCGGTCAAGGCAACGGTCAATGGGCGGACGGCTACCAAAACGGTGAGGACATCTACCACCCCAACGAGACCGGTCATACCGAGTTTATGCATACTTTTGTGCCATCGCTTTTCGATGCTCTGGCTGCAGAAAAGCCAATGCCTACTCGTCAAAACGGCGAGGGCTTGCACCTTACCCCTACCGAGACTTTGGAGTTCTCCCCCGAAGCGGCTGTCGGTTCCTATACCTTTGTAGTGCGTGTGAAAACTACTACGGCAGGTATGGTGGCAAAACTGCGTCTTGATGGAATGGCTAAACCTTTTGCCCTTCCCGCTGCTGCGGCCGACGGCAACTGGCACACGTTGGTCATCTCCCACTATCAGGCTGTCGGTCAGACCTATACCTACCTCGATGGCAAGCAGATGGACAAGCAGGAGGACAAGTCAATTCTCGGTGAGGTGGTACTCGGCGGTATTGATATGCAGGTCAACGACTTGATGTTCTATCGCTCTGCTCTCAATGCCGATGAGGTGGCGGCTATCGAGGCAGGCAAACTGCTCCGCTCATCGCTTGAGATCTATTGCCCGCTCAACAACGATGACCTGACCAATGTGGCACAATCCACCAATACAATTACCCGCAAAGGTACACCTTCTTCGCTCGAGAACACCGACAACGATTATCTCCGTGCCGAGTCTTTCGATGTCCTTGGTCGCACCGTCAATGCCGACTACCGCGGTATTGTTATCCGCGACGGCAGAAAAGTGCTTAGATAATGCTAATAGGTATAGGTGATTGATAGGTGATTAATAGGTGATTCCTGATACTATTCCCTATCCGGAGCGCATCCTATACTGAAATTAACATTTAAAGAACATATAATTATTCACGAATGACCCATCAATGTTTTTTACCATGAATTAATGGTTCAATTATATGTTTTTCTGAAAGAATTAACGATAATTAACGTTCAAAGACAATGAAAATGATTTCAATCTTACTGACTGCCCTTTTGCTGGCGGCGTGCAATACACCGGTGGTTACCCCGCCGGATAAAGGCGATTCCACGGATTCTACCGGCGGGATTGTCCCC
>ENA-ORNT01001870-ORNT01001870.1-human-gut-metagenome-genome-assembly--contig:-NODE-1870-length-13536-cov-4.548698_pt1 | contig 13536 bp, 5 predicted proteins | sample MGYA00242120_ERZ509032 | MGnify/ENA primary metagenome ERZ509032 (study PRJEB26280, sample SAMEA2338729) | human gut metagenome | biome: human gut; feature: human-associated habitat; material: faeces...
TCTGCCTGCGCCGCATCTTCAGCTTTTCTGCGGGCATCAAAAGCCAAATAACGCTCTCCAACAATTTGCTCCATTGCTTTTTGAGAAATGCTTCCAGCACCTTGCAAAACTTCATAATCGTTGAACATCAAAAGTTGATTCACATTGTTGCGCCAGTAATCTATTGTCAGATCATTGCGATTTTTAACACGCAACTCAGCTGATTCCAGGAAAATGACAACCAAACGGTTGAGAGAATCTATTTCGTCTGCAGTCAAATAATTTTTGGAAATAAAAATATCTCCTTTGCGAACAATCGATCCTTTCCAACTGGTAACTCCGAAATTGGCCGAGGATGCATCGGCACGCTCAAAAACAATTTCAGCAGCAGTTTTGCCGGTGATCGCATAAATAAGTTTATTCTGGGTTTCCGCAAAAAACATTTGCGTTGCCTTATCGTCTTTATTATAATCGCTGCTCAATGCAAAAAGATCACGCACTTTCTGATAAAAGCGCTTTTCCGAAGCCCGAATGTCCCGTATGCGTTCCAGCAATTCATCAAAATAGTCAGGACGCCCATCGGGATTTTTCAGACGTTCATCATCCATGACAAATCCCTTGCGCATATATTCCGCTAAATTGCGGTTTGCCCACTGCCGGAATTGTGTCCCCCGTGGGCTGCGCACCCGGAAACCAACAGCAATAATCATTTCAAGAGAGTAGAAGGCAACTGAACGTTAGCTGAAGAGTTTCCCTTCAGAGCATAAGCACAGTTGTCAGCAAAACGCACACCGATACCATAGCCCAACTCGCTGGAGTTGCCCAATCCCATAGGAACCTCGAAAAGGTTCTCCTGATACTGGGTGTCGAGAGTCTGCTTGTTGATGAGTGTCCACTCATCCTCGAAGCTTGGGTTCAGCTGGTGCTTGCCAGAACTGATGACAGCATTGAGATGTGTCAGCGCAAGGTTGTAATACTTCACGCGGTCTTCATCGCTGCAACGCTGTGTAGGATATGTAGGATCACTATTCTCTGTAGCTGTTACATATCCCTCCTTTGCAGCCTCACGGATAGCCCAACCAGAACGCTGAAGTGCGATCTGAGCGAGAAGAGCGTGAGCATAACCCTTTGTGGCATGCTCTGTGGTATAGCTGCTCTGACCAGCCCAAGGCAGATAGTTGATTGCCTCTTCAAGGTCATTGATAAGATAGTCCATGATCACATCACGGTCTGTCTTGCCGGTATTGATGTTAGAGAGGTCGTTCTTTGTAGGCTCTGTCTTGAATGGAACATCACCCCAGTTACGTATCAACTCATGATAAAGCATAGCTCTGAGAGTGAGCGCCTCGCCCTTATACTGAAGGAGCTGCTTTTCTGACTTGTCAGTTGTCTCTGGAGAAATTCCCTTAAGACCCTCAATGATGTTGTTGCAATACTCAATACTCTCATAGAGGTGATCCCATGCATCACGAGACTTTGCGAAAGAAGCGTCGTTATCGGCATAATAGTTGTTCAGATCACGGCCCTTACCCTCAGCCTTGGCATTCGACTCGCCATAAGCATTAGCAAACTCAACGTCGGAGTTAGTCATAAAGGTATAGCAAAGCACCTGAGAATATGTGTAGTCCTCACAGAGAAGACCATATGCCTTGTTGAGCACATTCTTGGTATAATATGTTGACTGCCAAACGTTGCTTGCGTCGGTGTCTGACGGTGATTTCTGGTCAAGGAAGTCGCTGCACGAAGAGAACGTAGCAATGGCGACACCTCCCAACAATATCGTCTTTAATATATTTTTCATTTTGTTTTACTTATTATATATTAGAATGATACGTTAACTCCGAATACATACAGACGGCTCTTAGGATAAGAAGCATAGTCTACACCCGGAGACATTGGAGACTTCTTGCTACTTGAGTCAACCTCTGGGTCGTTGCCTGAGTAACCTGTGATAGTAAGAAGGTTGTAGCCTGTGAAATAGAAACGCACGTTATTGAGGAACACGTTCTTGAGCAATGACTTAGGAAGCGTGTAACCGATTGTGAGATTCTGAAGACGCAGGAAAGAAGCGCTCTCCACGAAGTAGTCGAGAAGATACATCTTGCTTACAGATACAGGGTTGTAGATGCTTGCGTTAGCGTTGATCTCGTTCAAGCGAGCGATAACGTTAGCCTCGTCACCACCATAATACTGTGCTACGTTTGTCGGGTTAGCCAATGACAGACCGTTTGCAGGGTCGATGTTTGTATATCTGTTCAGGAAATCACGGTTGAGGTTGTATCCCTTGCGTGTATCGTGGAAGAATGAAGAACCGAGCTTTGTTCCGTTCACGATCTTGTTGCCGAACTGATAGTTGAAGAATACAGAAGCGTCGAAGCCGTAGAATGTAGCGTTAAAGCCGAAACCGCCAGCCCAAGGAGCGATAGTGTTTCCGAGCTTCTCCTTTACTACATCACCATTCTCGTCAACCTTCAGCTTTGGAGAACCAGGCTGGAGAGAACCCATGATTGTAGAGCTCTTGTCGAGCAGACCCTCACGGAGAGCCCACTTGCTGCCTGTCCATACGAGTTCACCATTAGGATTCTTCTCTGCGTCGTATGCTGTATAGTAGCCACGGAGTCTGTAGCCCCATACCTCGCCGAGAGAACCACCCTCTACGACACGGAAGTTCTGTGTAGTAGCTGCATCAGGAATGCCATAGTTGGTATCCCACTCAGCACCTGTATTCAGCTTGTCAATCTTGTTCTTGTTGTAAGAGATGTTTGCGCTTACGTTGAGAGTGAAGTTCTTCTTCTCGATAATAGCGGCATTAACAGCAAGCTCAACACCCTTGTTGGATGTCTGGCCGAAGTTCTTGTACATATAGCTGTAGCCCGAGCTTGAAGAAATCTTGCTCTTCATCAACAAGTCCTTTGTTGTGTTCCAATAGAAATCCAAAGTACCGTTGATGCGGCTGTTCAGGAAGCCGAAGTCAAGACCTACGTTACGTGTGATTGTTGTCTCCCACTTCAAGTCTGTATTCGACTTTGTGTTGCCGAGTTCCATAACGGTTCCCATGGTGCCGTCGAAGTATGGCTCCTTCAGCTTGCTGTAATCATTAGGGAATGAGAATGGCTGGTAGATACTTCCAGAAGGAATACGGTTGTTACCTGCCTCACCATAGCTGAGACGAAGCTTCAAGTTAGAAAGCCAGTTGATGTGCTTCATGAAGTTCTCCTCGCTGATACGCCATCCGAGAGCCAAGGCTGGGAAGAAGCCCCAACGGTTGCCGGAAGCGAACTTGCTTGAACCGTCGGCACGGAACGTAGCTGTCAAGAGATACTTGTCGGCGTATGTATAGTTTACACGTCCGAAGAATGAAGCCATATTGTCCTTTGCACCAATAGTATTGGCAGCAGGTTGTGTTTTACCGGCACCCTGGTGGGCAAGAACCTCTCCGAGTGTGAAGTCTGATGGGAAGTCGATTACAGAAATATAGTAATTCTTCTGCAAAGAGCTTGACCACTCCTGACCAACGAGTACATTCAGACGGTCACCCTTGGCGAATGCATTCTTTGTGTCGTATGTCAAGGTATTTGCATTACGCCAGTTGCGTACGTCTACACGTGAGAATCTTGACTTTGGAGCACCTGCTCCTGTATTGTCGTTACGTGTAGCGAGCTTGTCCCAAGCCTGGTCTGTATTCTCATATCTCCAAGTATAACCGAACTCAGAACGGAAAGTAAAGTGCTTGAATGGTTTCCAGTTCAAACCTGCGTTGTAGTCCTGACGGAAACGACGCTGCTGCTTGTAGGTACCGGTCATACGGTCGTACGGATTGATATCCGTATTTGATGTCTCGTCAGCATCATCCTCGCTTGAAGCGTTCAACGGCTCAACAGGACGGTATGTGATTGCCTTGTTGATGATAGAGTTGGAAGCGCTCGCATCGTTGGTGTCGCCACCTGAGTTCAAACCGTTGACTACAGAATATGCCAAACGGGCATTAAAGTCAAGTGACAGCCATTTGTTCAGCTTTGTGTTCAACTTGGCGTTGATGTTGTCCTTCGTAAAGTCAGAACCCACCATGATGCTCTTGTCATCGGTACGAGAGTAGCTGACATTAAACTTTGTTTCCTTTGAACCGCCACTTACAGAGAGGTTGTAGATCTGCTGCAGACCTGTGCGTCCGAACAGTTCATCCTGCCAGTTGTTTCCTGCAACAGACTTCCAGATGTCCATGTCTCTCCAGTCGCCATACTCCTGGTCTTTGCCATACTGAGTCTCATACTGATACTTGGCGTAGTCGTATGGAGAAAGTACTTCAAGCTCCTTCATCACCTTGCGAATACCGAGAGAAGCTCCGAAGTTAACCTGTACCTTTCCTTCCTTACCGCTCTTTGTAGTAACGATAACAACACCATTGGCACCACGCGCACCATAGATAGCGGTTGAAGAAGCGTCCTTCAATACGTCGATGCTCTCTATGTCGTTAGGAGCGATGTCGCTAATAGAAGATACAGGGAAACCGTCTACAATATAAAGAGGTGAGTTGTCCTGTGAAAGAGAACCTCCTCCACGCACACGGATCTTGATCTCTGCGTCAGGTGAACCTTCTGTTGTGGTTACTGTCACACCAGCCATCTTACCCTGAATAGCCTCTGAAGCCGTAGAAACAGGAATGTTGGCAAGGTCCTTTGCAGAAACAGAAGTAACGGCACCTGTCAAGTCTTTCTTCTTTACAGTACCGTAACCGATAACCACGACATCGTTCAATGTCGTAGCCTCGTCTTCCATTACAACGTTAACACTACTCTTTCCACCGACATTTACAGTTGCTGTCTTCATACCGATGTATGAAACTGTGATTTGCTTGCCACCGGAAAGATTGATCGAGAAGTTACCGTCGAGATCAGTAACTGCCATGTTCTTGGAACCCTTCTCCTGAATGGTAGCACCGATGATTGGTTCACCGTTGCTATCCTTCACATTTCCTTTTAGTGATTGCGCCGACACGCTACCCACCAAGAATAGCATGAACGCAATAAGCCATAGTCGAAAAGTTTTTAATTTACCAAACATAGTTATTACATTAAATAAAATAATATTAAAAAGATTGTGCAAAGATAGTTATTTTTAATGTAGAAATTGCAAAATCAATAGTTAAAACGCATATTTACATCAATTTACACCCCAAATGTAATTATTTTTACCCCCTGTACCCTTTATAATTCATTAATATTTCCACTTATCTATCTGCTATTATTCAAAATACAAATAGAGTTTTTTAAATACAAAAAATATCAAAAAACAATACAAGCCTACAGCGAATAAATGACGAAGACAGGACATAAATGCTAAAGAGAGCGACACCCAACGGATGCCGCTCTCTATCTATAAAATAAGGTAATATCTTACTTAACGACCTTGGTAGTCTTGATGCTACCGTCTGTCATCTTCTGAACCATTACGAGAACACCATGCTGGCTACCGTCAACACGTGCACCCTGCAAGTCATAAAAAACAGTTGAAGCTACGCCTTCAGCATTCACCTTCAAACTGTTGATGCCTGTTGTAGTTGTAGAGCCATTACCAAAGCCACCCATTGCGTTTGCAGCACGCACAACGAAGTCATCAGCCTTCTCACCTGCGCCAAGAGCCCATGTTGTGGCAGCTGTCATACCAACGAACTGTCCGTTGTTGAACACAGCGTATGCCTTTGCTCCCTCAACGGCAGACCAAGAAATGCAGTTGTCAGCAACTGTCAGGAGTCCGAGTCCGAGCTGCTTTGCATCAGCAGCAGGAGTCCATGTCGGGAATACCTTGTCGAGAGCATACTCGGCAGCCTGCTCAGCTGTAAGGATAGTCTCCATCTCGTTGACCTTCTTGTCCTTTGTGAACTTCAACACATTAGTCTCAGGAGAAACAACATTACCCTGGGCATCAACAGAATGATACTCAACGAACTTGTCTGCCGGAACATTCATTCCGCCTGTTGTGAATCGAGTAGCGCTAATCTTCTCCGGCTGGAGCAGAGTTGTGTTTATATAAGCAAGACGAGGAGTACCACCCCATGCACGGCCAAAATTGAATTTCTCCGACTTGGCGTCTACCGTACAGTCATTCATCACATAACCCCACTTGCAGCCATTGTCTGTATAAGGAGCAGCAATAGTACACTCGCCCTTACCGTCAGCCTGACGAAGCTCAGTAACGAAGGTACACCTATTATAATATACGTCACCTCCACCGCAGAGGAAGTCTACAGTACCGTGAATATCTGAATCTTCCCAGTAGTATTTACCGTTACCGTTGCTGTAGTATGTATCCTGGTAAGAAAGCATACGAACGTTCTTGCATATTGTATTGTCTCCCTTATCCTGCAAGCATACAGCACGTCCGGCAGAACCAGAAGCATAATAGTCGAGAGCATTCTGTAATGTCAGATCCTGCAGATACAGATTCTTGCCAGTAACGAAGAGAGTAGCTGTTGTGCCGATACCCTCATTCTTGACGTCCGGAGCATTCTTGATGATAGTCTTGTCCATGCTCTGACCGATGATAGAGATATTGTTTCCAGAAACAGTTGTCAGCACGGTCTTGCCAAGGTCGTATGTACCATCCGGAAGGAAGATGCAAGTACGCTCCGTAGCACTACTGTTAGCATTTGCAAGGTCAAGCATAGTGAGGAAATTTCCTGCGTTACCAGCCTCACACACATAATATCCGAGTTCGTTCTTCTCTGTTGAAGCATCACCCAGGTTAGCCACAACGAGCTTGTGCATATACATTCCGCCATCGGCAACAAGAGTAAGAGTTCCAGCCTCACCAGTGTACTCTATGCTCTGCATCACGCCGTCGCTATTCTTGTCGAGAGTGATAGAGCCAACCTCCGTCTCGCCCTTCATGAGCTTGATGGTTGAAGCGTTTGAGTATTTACAACCTGTAACGAAGATAAGAGAGTGGCGACCAGAGATGATGTCAATCTTGTCGTCCGCTCCGAATGCCCAGCCATGCTGCTTGTCATGGAAAGCACCACCTGTAGGGCAGAAGCCTTCATGGTCTTCTGCGTAGAAGTACTTATCCGTGAGAGTGTATGTGTAACGGTTCACATCGCTTGCCACCTCTATGTCTGTAGCCACGGCATACAGACTTGTAGGACCTGTCACGATGTCGTCTGTTGTATACTTGCGTCCGCCGTCAGCCTCAACAAACCATCCGCGGAATGCCTTTCCGTCAGCAACGATAACGCCGTCGTTGTTTCTCAATGTCGCAATAGGAGAATCCTTCTCCACCTGCTGTGTAGCCTCAAGCACGCTACCGTCTGTATTATAATAGGTAAGAGTATAGTCTGGCTTGAAGGCAACTGTAAATTTATATGTCAGAGTCTGGTTGCCGGCTGTAACGACTACTGTCACGAGAGTGCTGTTGTCATCCACCTTGGTATATTCGACACTTTGGATGTCTCCATTGTCAGGAGTACCGAAAATGACAGGATTGGAATCCTTGTCAACCATCTTCTCCTTCTTTGATATTTCGATAGTTGCACACATGTTTCCATCGTTGTCCTCTCCACAGATGTCGGCTGTCTGATAGTCAACGCCGTTAACGGTTATCTTGCCGAGAGCCGGAGTCTTTGACAAGTCCACGAGTCCGTAGATTGCAAGTTCCAACAAATAAGCGTTCTGGTTTGTCGTTATATTCTCGAAACGGAGCTTGCAGTTGGTCTTGTTTACGTCTACGTCAACATCACATCCCTGTGCCGGGTTTGCCACGCTGCTGGATACTACGACCCAGTCTGCATCGCCATCTCCCTTAGCAAGCAGCTTCCATCCGCGGTTTCCGCCTGTTGCTCCATGACGGAAATGCACCTTTGTAACGGATGCCAAAGCAGAAGTCTCAACATAAGGATTGTCGCTCTTCGCACACATCAGCATACCGCCTGTCCAATCCGGGAACTTACCTGTATTGAAGTTAGTAGCGCCAATCTGAGTGTTGAAGATAGAGAATGTAAGATTCTCATGACTGTACTTTGTCTTCCATTCCACGTTAGTCACATTATTGGCGTCTGCTTTCTGCTCGTATGCTCCCCATGTAGAGAAGTCTGTGCTATAGAGTTCTTTTTCACTTACGGCAGAAACGAAAGTCACCTGCACGCTGTACAGATATACTGTTGCCGTAGCAACAATCTCCACATAGCCCTTTGCCACTTCATCTGTTGTGGCACGATGCTCGTTTACATCTGCTGTTGCAGCCACACCTCCTATGGTATAAGACTGATAGGTAGGATAGTTCTCCACAACAACCACGTCGCGGGTTGACTTTACCGGCACCTGAAGCACCGTGTTCTCATTAAACTGCGCATTGTTTCTACCCACGCAATAGAGCTTTCCCTTTGTAGCATCAACGTGCATCGAAACGCCCTCCACGGTAGAAGGTATGTCTACAGTAGTTTTCTGGTAGTTTGTCGCAGCCTGGATTCCTTCAGGAAGGTCGTTCTTGAAGTCCCATTTAGCCGTAACATCTCCCTGTGCCATCGCAACGGCAGCTGTAAGGAGCATCATGACGCAGAGCGTCATCGACTTAAGTAAGTGTTTCATATTTTTTCAGTTAGTTTGTAAATAGATGCACAAAGTTAACAAATTTATCACAACCAGCAAAACTTTATATATTTTTTTGGATAATTCAAGCTGTATTGGATAATATTTACGAGTTGACGAGTTGACAAGTTGACGAGGAAAATAGACAAGTAGGAAAGTGACGAGTTAAAAAGTTGACGAGGCAAGTTGGCAAATAGAAGAAGAGCGTTTCTCCTTCCTTTGCCATACAATTTTTATATGGAAAAGTCTCTGTTTCTTAGATAATTGTTGTATTTTTGCAATTGGTTATAAAATATTGAACATCATGAAGAAACTGCCATTTATAATATTCTGCTTTATAATGCTTTGTGCTTTCGGGGCTGGCATGAACAGCTATCATAGAACAGAATCAATGATAGCAAACGACGTGAATCGTGCATTGGAAACAGCTCTCCAACAAATGCCTGGCAATGTGGTGACGACCGACACTATACAATGCTACAGAAACAGTCTGACCATTGCCGAACTGAAAGATACCGCATGTATCGTAATACGGACGGTGAGACGCAACGACAGACTGCAAACGGAACTTGTAGCGGAAGCGAACTGCGGATTCCTTACCGTACTTAAACTGTCCGACCAAAAGGCTTCCTCCTCTTTGTTCTTTATCGGAATACTATGGCTAATAGGCAGTCTATGGTATATAAAAAGAAAGAAGCCGGAACTGCTCATGCAAGGACTGTCGTATGGCGGTATCGTGTTCTGCAACGACAAGTTCCTGACCCACACCGGCAAGCTGATTCATCTTACACCCATGCAACATTCCTTACTCGAAATGTTTATGACTTCCGAGACTCACACGCTGTCAAAGAAAGAGATTTGCGAGAGGCTATGGCCCAAGAAACCGGATGCCAGCGACACGTTATACACACTTGTCAGACGCATCAAACCTATTGTTGAAGCGAACAGTAGTCTTAAAATAGAATCAGACAGAGGCAGAAGTTATACTCTGGTTTACAGATAGTTAGCCTTTTGTTAGACAACTGTCAGGAAAATGTCAGACACATAAATTGGCGTTTCCGGAGTATCATCATACTTTTGCACCATAACTAAAAATGGTGCATAATGAAACGATTTATTACATTTTCTTTGCTTCTCTCCACCGCAGCAATAACTTTTGCGCAGAACGTGGACAAGTCCATCACTCTTGATGAAGTAACGGTCAGAGCCTCAAAGGTTGTAAACAAACCCGACGGAATGGTTATCTACCCTACCGATTCGCAGAGACAAGCTTCTACCAACGGCTACAGCTTTCTCGAAAAACTCACCTTGCCTAATCTCCGCATTGACAATATCAACCACACCATATCCGCCATAGACAACAGAGGAGGCGTACAACTGAGGATAAACGGCATAATAGTGGACAAACCAGAAATGACTGCCCTTGACCCGAAGGACATACTGAGAATCGACTTCATAGACAAGCCCGGCGTACGCTACGGCGAGAGTCTTGCCTATGTGATAAACATCATAACACGCAGAAATGACAGCGGATACTCTATCGGCACGGATATCACTTCTGCCATTACCACCATTCAAGGCGACGGCATGGTATACGGAAAATGGAACAAGGGGAAAAGCGAATGGTCTGTATCGTATGACATAAACGGAGGCAAGTCGAAAGGCTCGAATATCTTGCAGAATGCCAACTACACCCTAACCGACGGCAGCATATATACCATAGAGCGAAATGACGTGGAAACACTCCGTAAATACATCTCCCATAATGCAAAACTGACCTACAACTGGGCGGACTCTACAGCTACCGTCTTCCAGACTTCCCTGAGCGGAGCATTAAATAAGACTCCAGACAACTACAGCATAAAGGAAATAATCGACGGGAACCACAGCTACAAAGCCACAAGCAGGGATGGAAGCAAGGACCTCTCGCCGGTATTGGACATATACTTCTTCCGCCAGCTCACGCCCAAGCAATCCATTATTGCCAATGCCGTCGGCACCTTCATTTCTACAAAGACGAACAGCTTCTATGACGAAGGTACACCTTATATATATAATGTGGACGGCAAATCAGCGTCCCTGCTTTCGGAAATGATTTACGAGAACCGACTGAAGCCTTTTACTCTTTCCGCCGGTTTGAACTATCGCTACAAACACACAAGGAATGACTATACAGGAGATGCAACTGCCAGAACCAGGATGAACGACAATAAGCTTTATGCCTTCGGCGAGATAAAAGGCTCGATCAAGCAGTTTCAATACTCATTGGGAACGGATGTCAGCTATATCCATTACACACAAAACGAACATACTTATAACTTCTGGACCTATCGTCCGAAGCTTACCCTGACTTATAATCCAAGCAATGAGCTGCAAATGAGCTATACCTTTCAGATGCAGGAACGGACTTCACGCATTGCCATGACGAGCGATGCCGCCATCAGGACCAACAGCATGGAATGGACGGTTGGCAATCCTGACTTGAAACCGTCGCGCGACATGGAGCACCGTCTGCTGGTTTCTTACAATACCAACCGCCTGCAATCCTTCATCGAAGGCTACTACAAGCAATGTCGCAGGCCAAACATGGCACATTATGAACGAACCGACGACAATCGCTTTATCTATACCCAGATAAACCAGAAGGAGATTGACGTACTGGACATCACGGCATACGCCGGCTATTGGCTTTTGCCCGAAAAGCTACAAGTGGCTGCCAACGGAGGCATGTACCGCTGCTTCAACTTCGGCTACGACTACACCCATTGCTACACATCATGGTTCTATGTGGGCAGCATTACGGCTTATCTCGGCAAATTCTATCTGCGCGGATACTTAGATAACGGCACACGCTTCCTGGAAGGGGAATCGAAAGGCTACAATGGTGCATACTCCGCCCTGCAAGCCTCATACAACTTGAAGAACTGGCAATTCTCCCTAACATGGGCAAATCCTCTTTGCAGCAACTACAAGTCGTTTGAAAACGAGCTTCTCAACCGCAATCTCTACAAGCACTCCATAGGCTACTACAAAGACAGTGGCAACTGCATCTCGCTAAACATAGTATGGCGACTGAACAGAGGCAGAAACCACCAGTCTGCGGAAAAGAGAATTAACCTCAAAGATACCGACAACGGCATCATAAAATGAATAAAAATCCGTTCGATAGCAACAGCCTCTAAAAGGCACCTAAATTCATTAAAATGGAAAGTTACCTAATTTCTATGAGAAAGTTACCGACTTTCTATGAGAAAGTTACCTAATTTCTAAAAGAGAATAAATCAACCCCTTCATAAGGGCATGGTTTACACGACATAAATATACAGTCATAGCGCATAAGTATACAGGTTGCGATTGTTAAGGTTGCTGATTACGGTTGCTAAGGATACGGGTTACGGTTGCTAAGGATACGGGTTACGGTACGTAAGTATATAGATAAAGGGAAAAGCCCTTATGATAATGAAGAGAAAAGGGTGGAACATCTATGCGTTCCACCCATTTCAATTGATAAGAGAGATATTTATTTCATTATTGTCTTTACACATTCCTTCACATTCGTGCCTTCCACCTTGAGCAGAATCATACCCTTTGTATTTGGCAGATAGATACTTGTGTTGGTACCATTGAACTTATGCGTGCCGAGCAATGTGCCATCGGTATTGTAAGCACATATAGAGAACTGGTCTTTTGCCTGTGCGCCGTCAACATTTACGATAACCATACCATTGAAAGCCTGCACCAGACGAACACTCTTGCCATCGCTCTTGCTACTCTGGATATATCCGATGCCGCTTGTCTGAGTGCCGAAGGACACAGGCTTGCTTGTCAGTCCAAGTTCAAAGGCTCCGAGGTCTGGAGCTGCGCCGGTATAGCGGATTGCTGGCACTCTTACTCCCTGCGAAGCGTATCTGTCGCTCTCTTCCACTACCGTGCCTTTGTCTACAAGAAGCGCATTACCTTCTGTAGGACGCGACCACGATACGTTGTCCCACTGCAGATCTCCGTTGGCATTACGCTCGGCTATTAGTTCTGCAAAGTTGTCCTCGTTCTGCACATTTGAAGGGTCTACATTGAGGTCACTTGTAATTATCGTACCCACCGAAAGCTCTGTTCTTCCGTATTTCTGACTCTTCTCTCCCCACTTCGAAGGGTCATCATGATGACGGTCAGTCTTAAGGTTGTCGTTGATGGCTATGCAGTTTGTTGCCACCAGCTCATGACCTGTCGCTATCGGCTCATAGGCACGGTAGGAATATGGCTTCTTCAGCGTTGCACCATTAACCGACTTCAGGGCGTAGCCCGTGCAGTTGTTCATGATGATGTCGCCGGAGTTGTGGTTCTGGTCGAAACCCTTGCTCGCATTGTTTACGGCGAGGCAGCGATTGAGCACCACATTCATGGCTCCCTGGTCGGAGCCACATTTGAATCCATTGCCGTTACCTTCCGTCACCACGCCATTTATTATGGCATTCTCGTACGCCAGACAGTTTTCGAAAACGATTGTAACATTATCCTCGAAGCCACCACTTTTCTTGAAGAACACGTCGTAGCCATCGTCAGAATTGTTGTATGCACGGCAGCCATAGAAATAGTTTCCGGTACCTACTGATATCTTTGGTGCGAAGCCATCGGCATCACCGTCGCCCTCATCCTTGTTCTCATAGGCATCACAGTTCAGGATATAGTTGAAGGAACCGAGGTTCTTTATCTGCACACCCGTGTCGCCATTCTTGTAGAACTTGCAGTCTTCTATGATATTGTCGTGTGCGTCCTGCGTGCGGTTCTTGATGTCTGATGCCGAACCGCCGGTAGGCTTGTTGCGCTCGATGAGGAGTCCGTTGTCGCTGGCGTTCGTCACGTCCACGTGGTAGAAATGCCAGTATGACGAGGTAAGTCGTATTCCCTGGTATGGGTTGTCGCTATGTCCGTGTTGCGGATGGTCGCAGTTTATCACGGCCCTGCCGTTCAGACAGACGAG
>ENA-ORNT01001872-ORNT01001872.1-human-gut-metagenome-genome-assembly--contig:-NODE-1872-length-13534-cov-4.049781_pt1 | contig 13534 bp, 14 predicted proteins | sample MGYA00242120_ERZ509032 | MGnify/ENA primary metagenome ERZ509032 (study PRJEB26280, sample SAMEA2338729) | human gut metagenome | biome: human gut; feature: human-associated habitat; material: faeces...
AGAGCGGCAGCCGAAGAAGCTCAAGCCGAAATTGAAAAAGAGATTGAAGGCGCAAATATGGTATTCATTACTGCCGGAATGGGCGGCGGCACCGGTTCGGGAGCAGCTCCCGTTGTTGCCAGAATTGCCAAACAAAAAGGCATTTTGACTATCGGCGTTATCACAAAACCTTTTCAATTTGAAGGCAAAAAACGTTATCAAATTGCTGAAAAGGCCGTTGAAGATTTTATTTCTTCTGTTGACAGCATCATTATTATTCCTAACCAAAATCTTTTTCGCATTGCCGATAAAAGCACAACATTAGCCGATGCTTTTGTTATGGCAGATAATGTTTTGTATTCCGGTGTTCGCTCAATTACCGATTTAATGATGATGCCGGGGCTGATTAATCTTGACTTTGCAGACATAAAAAGCATTATGCAAGATAAAGGCAAGGCAATTATGGGAACAGGCGAAGCCGAAGGCGAAGACCGAGCCATAAAAGCAGCTGAACAGGCTTTGTCAAATCCTTTGCTTGACGATAGCAATATGAACGGCGCTAAAGGAGTTTTAATCAACATCACCGGCGGCACCGACATCACGCTTTTTGAAATTGATGAAGCGGCAAACCGCATAAAAGAAGAAGTTGACGAAGATGCCAACATTATTTTCGGTTCAAGTTTTGATGAAAATTTAGCCGGAAAAATCAGAGTTTCAATTGTGGCAACCGGCATTGATGATGTAAATGCACCGCGAGCTAAAACCGTTCAGGAAAAACATCAGAATTATTTGGAAGAAAGCTATACAAAAGAAAGTTCTCTGCCGAATACTCCAAACGATGAAATCGATTCTAATTTGGCAAAATTTGCTGCCAATATTACTCCCGAAAGCATAAAAGAAGAAGTTTCCCCTTCTGAACCAACAGAAAAACCGGCAGCAATAGCTGAAGAAACTCCGGCTGTTGAAGATATTATCGCTGTTGCTGAAGGCAACACACGGCAAGAGCCTGTTGACGTTATTGATGATTTACTCGGCGAAGATATGCCTGAAACGGCAAATATCAATGCAAATTCGTCTGTAATAAACGATATTCCTCAATCTTCGGCGTTGTTTAATGCTGTCATAAATAAAACAGACCGCAATGACATTGACGCACAGCTTGAAAGTGCATTATCGGCTCAAGCTAATGCTTTTTCTTCTAAAAACGCTCCGCGTATGATAGAGGAAGAACCTGAGCTGTTTGCTAACACTCCGCAAGCTTTTGCACCTGCTCCCAGAATTGAAGAAAGCGAAAAATTAATTGTCAGCGACAACGAAGAATATACTCCGACTTTAATCGAGCGCGTTACAGGTTTTTCAATTGCAAAGCGTAACCGCAAAAAGAAAATGGAGCAAGAACAGCACTATCAAGAACCCGTTACACCATCATTTACAGGAAATGATGATGACGAACGCAATAATTTGGATATTCCATCATTTTTGCGTAGAAAATAGTCCTTAATAAAAAATGCCCTTTCAAAGGGCATTTTTTTATGAAACTTTTCCCCAAAAGGACTCTTTCAGTCCTTTCAATTGTTCAAACTTTCAGGCTTTTCAAACTCTTAAATTTGATTTTAAGCACGCAAATAAATTGCTTTTATTAGCTTAACCTAAATAAACAGAACAATAAAAGCGCCCTTTATATTTCAAAAGGGCGCTTTCAATCTGCTTAAATGTTGATTACTCTTTATCTGAGCATTCTGTCTGTTTTGCCAATTCTTCCAAATCCTGCTCATCAATATTTTCGGCTTCAAAGCGATAATTTTCGTTAAACCAATTACCTAAATCTATATCAGCACAACGTTTAGAGCAAAACGGACGATATTTTGTATCGGTAAACAACTTTTTACAAATCGGGCAGCGATATGTTTTAACAATATTCTCGCTCATTATTCACCCTTTTCAACACGCCCTGTTCCCTGACAAGTCGGACAAGCTTCAGTCATCAAATCCATAAGCGACGGACGTTTACGAACGCGGATAATTTCAACTAAACCGCCGTGACTCAAGCCAATTACACGATTTTTAGTCATATCATCGCTCAGCCCTTGTTCCAAAATTCCCAACAGAGGCTTGATATACTTAAATTCGGAATGTCCGGCAAAATCAATAACAATTTTGCCCGATAAATTACGCAATCTGATTTGTTTTGCAATTTCTGTTGCCGCTTCTTCATTCAAGCGATTCAATGAACCGCCGCCGCAATCGCGGGCGCTGTCAACATCAATGGCAACACAAGCACGCGTTTCTTCAATAGTAACGCGCCCCCCGGATTTAAGAGCAACAGTTTTTTCCAGAGCCTCGCCTATAGCTTCTTCTATTCCATACTCTTCAAACGGACTGTTGCTGATTACAAATTCTATTTGAGCACTATCAATATCTTTTTCCAAATTGCGGTTATTGGTAATAACTTTTACCAAACTTCCCAAAGTTTTATAATGATTGATATATTCCAGCACAGAATCCGGTTTGCTGTATAACAGGCTCGGAGCTTGCTCGTTACGGGCTTTCATGCGAATTTGTTCAAAAGTATTGCGCAAATTTTCCATTTCGGCAACAACCGCACTTGTTTCCGCATTAGCCGCAGCAGTACGAACCACCCAGCCTTCTTGTCCCGTAATATTATCTTTTACAATTTCATATAAATTGTCGGCTTTAGTCTTGTCTTCAATTTTTGCCGAAACTTCGACGTTCATTCGATAAGGACAATAAACCAAATAAGTTCCGACCAATTGGATAGAACGAACCAAACGGGCGTTTTTTTCAGCATGACGCTCTTGCGCAACCTGTACAACAACACTCTGCCCTTCAACCAGATGAACTTCATTCATACCATATTCATCACCGTTCAAAAAAGCTTCGCGCCCGTCGCCGATGTTTACAAAAAAACCTTCCTTATCTTGAGCCAATGTCACTTTTTTAGTGATTTTTCCCAAATACACGTTACCGCTTATAGCTTGATTTCCGCTGATAATTTCAATATCGCGAACTTCGCCTTTTTCAAGCAAAGCTATACCGGACACTTGAGTATTTTTATCATAAACAATGGTATCAATGCTCATTTTACACCTATTCCTTTCAGCATATTTTGGGTTTCAAACAGTGGCAAACCGACAATGCCGCTGTATGACCCGATAATTTTACTGACATAACCGGCAAATCTGCCTTCGATTTTATAACCGCAACAGCCTGCCCACTCATGCGAGGCTACATAATCTTTGATTTCGTCAGCGCTCATTTTTTTAGTAATTACACGCGTTTCCACACAGCGTTTTGAAATTTTGCCGTCGCGGCTGACTAAACAAACCGCACTAATAACTCGACAAGCTCGTCCCGACAGCAAATTCATAACCTCTGTCTGTTCTTCATCGCTATGCGCTTTGTGCAGCACACGGCGGCCGACGGCAACAATGGTATCCCCCGCTAAAACATTTTCATTTGGATATAACTCGGCAACTTTCAAAGCTTTTTCAAGCGCCATACGTTTAACATATTCAGTCGGCGTTTCATGCAGACGAGTTGTTTCGTCAATATCGGCCGGAGCCACTTTTTTAGGAGAACAGCCGATTTGCTCCAATAGAGCAAATCGCTGCGGAGAGGCCGAAGCCAATATGAAATCTTTTTTATCCATAACGGAGGCTAGTCCTCACTATAAGTTTTTTCCATTCTTTCATGGCGTTCCTGTGCTTCCAAGCACAAGGTTGCAACCGGACGCGCTTCCAAACGTTCAACGCCGATAGGCTCGCCGGTTTCTTCGCAATAACCATATTCACCGTCTTCAATACGTTTGAGAGCCTCATTGATTTTTGCAATCAATTTACGGGCACGGTCTTTGGTGCGCAAATCAAGAGCCTTATCTGTTTCCATTGAAGCGCGGTCAATATCGTCCGGCTGGTTCAAACCGCCCTGACGCAAATCTTCCAAAGTGTCTTCCGATTGGCTGAGCAATGACTTTTTCCAGTCCTCAAGCTTGCGGCGAAAATACTCCAACTGCAAATCATTCATATATTCTTCATCAGCTGAAGGTTTATAATCAGGCGGAAGAATTACTGCTGTTTCTACCATTTTGGCTCTCCTTAATAAAATTATATTCTTTTTAATTGTTACATATATAAATTCAATTTCACTTTACAATCAAGCAAAAAGTCTTTTTTGTTATTGTTTATTAGGTTATTTCCAATTATTGAAAGACCCATTCCAGATCATTGCCTCTATTTGTTTTATTTGGACACATATCATCTACATTTGATAGAGAAAGAGGCATAATTAAATGTTTTCTCGAAGGAGCTAAGCCTGATGGTGTTCGCCAATATGCCCATAAACTTGCACTTCTTGAAATAATAACAACCAGACTGGAATATTGATCATGCGCCCAATTCTGAGTAACAAGCTCTTTACAAGCAATATAAGGCACTCTATTAAAGCGAATAGAATATGTTTCGCCTGCTCGAATATTCATAGCATTAGATGTATATGCTGACCCCACAACAACAGTTCCACCGAATTTATGATACATATTATTTCCTTTCCAGTTCATATCTCCGGGAGCTAAATTTTCATCTTTCAGCAATTTTGCCGTAAGTTTTTCATAATTTTCCGCCGAAGCAAAACGAGTATTTATTGCTTTTTGCAGTTCCACAACCTGTGCTGTTATACGGCTGATTTTATATCTGTCCAACATATGGCTAACCACACTGATAATGGAGATAGCCACCATTGTGATAATACAAATAAAAGCTATGGATTCCACCAAAGTATATCCGGATTGGCTTGCGGGTCTTTTCATTATAATCTCCTTTTGCCTGAGAAAATTTCACTTTACTTTTTTTAAGTATAGCTTAGATTATATTAAAAAGGAATAAAGAAAGGAATAAAAATGCGCAAATTAACAACAAAACTCGCAGCTTTAAGCATCTTAACAGCCATTGCGTCACCGGCTGGCGCCATAGAAAATGATTATCGCCCCTACATCGGGTTAAACTATGCTTACAGCCGCGCAAATGTCAAAAATCTGCGCCCGCATTATAATTCTGCAAGTTTTATTTTAGGTTCTGTTTACAATCCATATTTCAGCACCGAAGTTTTTTATCAATATGCCGGTAAAGATAAATTTGGGCATCGGGAATTAAAAAACTCTTCTTTTAATGCTTACGGTTTGGATATGTTGGCTTATTTACCATTAGGATGTGATAGAAAAATAGCTCCTCTGGCAACCATGGGTATCGGGCAATATACTTTCAAACAAAAATACATAGATGCTTCCCACCGCAACGATCATGGTTGGGGATACCGTTTTGGCGCGGGAATGCAATATAACATTAACGAACAATGGGCTGCCCGCGCGATTTTCCGCTATATTCATACCGATAAAATCAACAGTTATGACCACATTAACGAATATTCATTCGGCGTTCGCTATACTTTCTGAAACAAAAAATCTTCCGGAAGCGAGGGGTTAAAACTTCCGGAAGACCAGTCAGAACTTAATAATATTGTTAGTCGGTTGTTTCAGTTTCGCTAACGCTTTCTTCAATTACTTCTGCTACGGCATTATCTTTATTGAGCTGTTTCATCTGGTTTGCTTGTTTGTCTGTTTGGCTGCTAACCGCAGTTTTAGCATCTTTTGCCGAAACAGGAACCGCAACAGCATCATATTCTTCCATTACTAAAACACCGCCGACATTATCGTCGGCATTTTGATTTTGCATTTGCTTTACCGCCGGTTCAGCAGTGTTGTTTTGAGCTACAGCCTCGCCGATATAATATCCGACCATTGCCAAAAATATAAACATAATCAAAGAAGCAACTTTTTTCATCATATTTTTCTCCATCTTGTTAAATGATAAAAAAGATATGAGCATATTTTTCGGCATTTCAAGATAGATAAAATATGAAAAAGCCCGAAAACAAATTTCGGGCTTTTAGTGCAAAATATTAAACTGAACTTTAGTTTAACTGCTGAATACTGAGTTCAACACGGCGGTTTTGCGCTCTGCCGGCTGCGGTCGCGTTCGAAGCAATAGGATTGGCTTTTCCTAAACCTCTAACCACCATACGCGAACTATTCACACCGCGCAAAGCTAAATAGTTTGCTACTGCCGAAGCGCGGTTTTGCGACAATTGATTATTGTGCGAGTCAGATCCGGTGTTATCGGTATAACCTGTTACATAAAGAGCCGTCTTGTCATACTTGGCCAAAACTTTTGCCACAGAATCAAGAATAGAATTAAATCCGGTTTGGAAAACAGCTGAATCTGTTGCAAATGTAATATTCCCCGGCATAATCAATAAAATTTGTCCATTTTCCAAAGTTTGAACCTGAACGCCCGTACCTGTCAATTGCTGACGCAGCTCACGAGCCTGCAAATCCATATATCCACCGGTTGCGGCACCGCTGACAGCACCAATTCCGGCGCCAATTAAAGCCCCTTTGCTACCTCCGGCCAAAGCACCGATACCAGCGCCCAAAGCTGTACCGATACCTGTTCCCCATGCGGTTTTTGAAACTTTGCTTTCACCGGTATACGGATCCGTCGCGCAAGCCGACAATATGCTTGCCAATAAAGTAATCGTCAGTATTTTTTTCATTTTAATCTCCTTTTTGTTCACAGATTAAATATTTTTATTAAAAAGGCAAGCAAAAAACATTACGGCAAAAATCAAGGGCGGAAAACTCATTCCGCCCTTAAAAATTGAACTATTGTTGCTGTTCCAGTTCTTCAAGAACCATTTTTTTCAAAGTAACATTATCCATTTTTCCAGTTGCAAACACCGGAAGTTTATCCATTTTCAAGATAATTCGCGGCAAATACAATTCGGACATTCCGTTTTGTTTTATATAGGCGTGCAGACCATCCTGCGTAACATTAGGATTGTTTGTAACCAAAACAATTTGCTCGCCTTTGCTTTCATGCGGAGTGGCAACAACGCCGTATTGGCACTCGTTATCAGAAGCATAAGCCTTGCAAACCATCTCGTTAACCGCATTCAAAGATACCATTTCACCGCCGATTTTGGCAAAGCGTTTAATACGGTCTTTAATATAAACAAAACCAATTTCATCAATATCTACAACGTCTCCCGTATGATACCAACCGTCTTGTAACGGCACTAGAACCCCTGGATTATCAGGCATAATGTAACCCAACATAATATTCGGTCCTCTAACCACCAGTTCTCCGCCGCGGTCAATCCCCGGAACCGGTTCAATTTTATATTCGATTGCCGGTAAAATTTTACCGATGGAGCCAAAACGGTTAAAAATACGGTTGTTAGCGCTGACAACAGGAGAACATTCAGTTGAGCCGTAAGCTTCCATAACGCGGATGCCTGAACGCTCCATCCACATATTGCGTGTGTCTGGCTTAACGGCTTCAGCACCGCCAAACATAAAGCGTACATTGTGAAAATCAAACGGATGGGCAATACGTCCATAGCCGCGGAAAAATGTATCAGTACCGAACATAATCGTTGCACCAATTTCATAAACAATTTCGGCTACAACACGATAATGCAGCGGCGATGGATATAAAAATAACTTAGCCCCCTCGAAAATCGGGAACAAAGTTCCTACAACCAAGCCAAAACTATGAAACATCGGCAAAGCATTAAATACCGTATCCGTAACATTTATGGTTTCAATAGCCGACATCTGTTTAATATTGGACACAATATTAGCATGGCTCAAAACCACAGCTTTTGGCGCACCTTCGGAACCGGAAGTAAACAAAATAACAGCTTTGCGGTTACCGCCGCGTTTGTGCGGAACACGTTTGATTTTGTAGCGCAAATAAGCATTGATTTTTTCCCACAAGCCTATTTCTTTGGCCATTTTTTCCAAATAATAAACTTTGACGCCGTTTTTTCCCATAGCCTCAACCACATCTTCAAGTTTAGCCATTTTGATAAACATTAAAGAGGTAACGACAATCTTAACTTCAGCCGTGCGGCACATTGAAAGCATATTCTGCGCACCGACTGAAAAGTTAAGCATAACGGGAATGCGGCTGTATGCCGTAAGCCCGAAAAATGTGCAAACGGCTGCTATTGAGTTCGGCAAGAGCATACCTACATGTTCTTCTGGAGTCGTGCGGCGTTTAAAATATTTTCCCAAAACAAAAGATTTGATAATAATGTCACGATAGCTGTTCGGTTCACGTTTAACATCTTCCACAAATTTAGGACGGCGAAACAGCCCTTTTTTTGCATGAACCTTTGCCGCTTTCATCAACATGGCAAACAGCGAAATATCCGGATTGTAATTAACCTCAAAACTCATTTCGCGCAAAATCATATAAACTTCATTGCTGATGTGGTCGCGTTGACGGCGCAATTCATCTTTTAATTTGAAAGCTCTGGGTTTGCCGATAATAACTTTGACTTTAGGCAACGGACGATGCGGCAAACGCCCCTTGGTTTTTGAAAAATAACCATATTGAGGACCATCCAGCCACACGGGAATAATAGGAGCTTTTGATTTATCCGCCACCAGCCCCGGAGCTTCATAAATTTTCATTAAACCGCCATTTTCGGTAATCCGCCCTTCGGCAAAAATAACACACAGGCGGCCACTGTCCACTTTGGTTATCAACTCTTTAATATCCCCCGGTTCAATCGGGTTAAAAAGCATAACATCGGCTGTGCGCATCAAAAAGCGTATCAGTTTATTGCGGTAAAGGTGTCCGTTTAATGCAAATACAGGATTTCCAGGCAAAAAGGCAAACAGGATAATCGGATCCAAATAAGAAACGTGGTTGGAAACATAAACACCTTTTTTAGGAGTTTGGCTTTCGTCAAATTCAATTGTGCATCTGACTTTGAAAACATAGAATATGGTTCGCAGACAGAACCTGATAAAATTTCGCAAATTATTAGTCTCCCAGTTATAGATGTTTCTTACTCTACCCCGCGACATCGGCAATTGTAAAGAAAAAATTAACAATTTATTAAAATATTAGCATAACACACTGTTTTTGCAAATATTTTATTCATTTTTTAAGGGGGATAAATTTTATGCTTGATTTTTATTTATAATTTGTATAAAGGTGTTTGCGTAACATTTTATTTCAGATTGTTGCAACGGATATCGGTTTAAATATAAATAATAATAATTCAAACCCCTAAGCCGCCGTTGCGCAAATGTTACTTTGTTCTAACTAAATTAAACTGAAATTTACAATGAAAAAACTTTTAACTTTGACTGCTCTCGGAGCGGTTTTAGCTTGTTCTGACGCAAGTGCATCGGGATTTTATTTAAAAGAACAGTCTGCTGCCGCACAAGGCAACGCCTATGCCGGAGCAACTGCCGGAGCTGAGGATATTTCTTATTCTTATTTCAATCCTGCTGGTTTGACCAGACATTCCGGAACCAACATTCAAATCGGCGGAACATGGATTTCTCCGAATTCAACCGCACGCAATGCATCTAACAATTATGGCGACAGCAACGGCTATATGGGCAACATTGTTCATCCTGCAGCCTCTCCAAACGCCTATATTTCACACCAAATTGACGAAAAATGGACAGTTGCCGTTTCTTTGAACACCCCTTATGGTATGATTACAAAATATAGCGATGATTGGGCCGGACGTTTTCATGGCACATTGTCAAAAATCATCACTGCCACAGTCACCCCGATGGCAGCTTATAAAATAAATGATAAATTTTCACTCGGTGCAGGTTTGCAAATTCAATATATCCGCGCCACTTTACGCAACGGTGTTGCTGCCGGCTATCACCCGCAACTAGGGCTAATTGAAGACAAAAGCACCCTAAACGGCGAAACCATTGACATTGGTTATCAATTGGGGGGTATGTACAATTTGAGCGACAGCACTCGTTTTGGTATTGGATACCGCAGCCAAATCAAACACAAAGCAAAAGGAGACGTAAAATTTGACGGTCTTTTGGCATCTATGGGAATGAATCAAGATGTATCCGCTCGCTTAACAACACCGGCTTCATTAACAATCGGCGCATACCATGACATTAATGAAGATTGGGCTGTTATGGCTGAATACAGCCGTGTTTATTGGTCCAGTTTCAAAAACCTTATTATTCAGGGCACGAAAAGCGGACAAATGAGTTACACCGCCGAACGCTGGAAAGATACAGACTTTTATGCCATTGGCGCAAGCAAACAGCTTGATTCTCAGTGGAAACTTCGTTTCGGCTTTGCTTATGAAAAGAGTGCCGTCGGCGACGAATACCGCACACCGCGTATTCCAGATTCAAATCGTTATTGGTATTCGGCCGGACTTGAATATAAATATAATGAAAAGCTGACTTTTAACGTCGGTTACACTCACATTATCGCCGATAAAGCAAAAGTAAATCTGCGCGGCGATCATTACGGAGACAGCAGCCGCGGAGCTTTTTCTGCCGACTACTCAAACAAAGTTAACATTTTGGCTGGTTCTATTAATTACAATTTCTAAAATCAGCTTTGTAACTCTAAAATCTTCCGGCATTTCAAACCGGAAGATTTTTTTTAATTTAAACTGATTGTTATCAGCTGCAAAGAGGTATTGACAGCCAGCCGTACGCTGTCTAATATGCCTCTATATCAATTTTATTGGAAATAGACTATGAAACTTATGTTTATTCGCAACCGCAATGTGCTGAACACCAAGTGGCTGGTTCAGTTTATCAACGCGCTTGCCCAAAGCCCTGAATATGAAATAAGCGTTGTTTGCGACACTTATAAAAAAGTGGGAAGCGGATTGGAATTTGACTCAAAAGTCAAACTTATTAATTTGAGCGGCAAAACCGACTGCTGGCTGAAAAATATTTACCACCGCATTCGTTGCAAAATCTTTCCGCCGTTTTTTCGCTATAAAAATATAATCAATAAGGAAAAACCTGATATCATTATCTGCTATTTTCCGGTAGATTTATTTAATGTAACAACTTTTCAGAACCATGATATTCCGATTATTCTGATGATGCACGGCTATCCGCCGGCTTTGCTGAATAAATATAAAAAAGGATGGTACAATCGTTTAATGCGCTTTCCGGCTTTTTCAAAAGTAAGCGTCTTTCAGGTTTTGCTCAATTCTTATATTCAAACAATTGATCCGGATTTTGCTCCTAAAAAAATTGTCAGCATTGCAAATATGGTTGGACAGTTGCAGCCTTCGCAATATGCAGATTTGAATATAGAAAAGAAAAAAATCGTTTATATCGCCCGTATTGAAAAGAACGTAAAACGCCCGCACCTTTTGGTTGAAGCTTTCGGTAAAATTGCACAGGATTTTCCGGATTGGAGCGTTGACATTTGGGGTTTGCGCAAATATCCGCAATATGAAGCCGAAATTTTGGATATTGCAAAAAAATATCATATTGAAAACAGAGTTTCTATTTGCGGATACAGCAACAATGTGCTTGAAATCTATCAGAGAGCTGATATTCACGCTTTTCCCAGCGCGCACGAAGGTTTTGCGCTAACTATTGCCGACGGACAAGCTGCAGGTTTGCCTACTCTCGGTTTTGCGTCCTCCCCCTCTGTAAACGAATTGATTATAGACGGACATAATGGATTGTTGGCAGCAGATCTGGATGATTTTGCCCAAAAACTGGCTTTACTTATGAAAAATAAAAATCTGCGCATAGAGTATGGCCGCAATGCCATAGAAGACACAAAAAAATATGCGCCGGAAAACATTATTGCACAATGGAAACAATTATTTAAAGAAACTGCAAAGGAGCAAAAATAGATTATGCCTAAAGTATCTGTTTTAATGCCTGTTTATAAAACGAACCCGCAGCATTTGCGTGAAGCCGTTGACAGTATATTGGCACAGACTTTTAAGGATTTTGAATTTTTAATTCTTGATGACTGTCCATCTGATCATTCTGTTGAAGAAATTATTTCCACTTATTCAGATTCGCGCATCCACTACTTGCGCAATGAAAAAAACATGGGAATATCCGGCGCTCGAAACAAATTGCTGGATCTGGCTACCGGAGAATATTTAGCAGTTATGGATCATGATGACATTTCTCTGCCCAAACGTTTTGCCCGCGAAGTGGCTTATTTGGATAAACATCCCGATGTTGGCGTTGTTTCGTGCCGTTTTGAACAATTTCCCGGAAAATATAAAAACAACAAAAATCCAGAAAACGATCATGAAATAAAATTGGCTCTAATGCGGGTTTGCGCAGTTATTCATCCTGCGACCATGATCCGCAAGTCTATACTCAAACAGAACAATATACGCTATGAAGCAGAATTCAGCCCATCTGAAGACTATGCGCTTTTTTGCCGGCTGATAGCTTATACAAAATTTTATAATATTCCCGAAATTTTATTCAAATACCGCCGCCACAGCACCAATACATCAAAACTTCAAGCGGAAGAAATGGCGGAAACCTCACACCGCATTCATGCTTTTGTTAAAAGAGAAAATCCAGAGTTATATCAGGAATTTTTAATCAAAGCGACGCATACTCATCGCTTTTGTTTGTTTAATGGTCTGCCATTATTGACTTTAATTTCACGCAATGAACATCATGAAATCCGGCTATTTGATTTCATTCCGATTATAAAAACGGATTCCGATAACCAAAGGACATTGATTGAATTGTTCAATTTTATTCCTATATTGTCAATACAGGCTAACGAATATAAAACACGCATAAAGCTTTTTGGACTTTTTACAATATTCAGTTACAAGAACTCTATCAAACTCAAATAATTTTCAAACCGCTGTTTTTTTTATCACAAAACAGCGGTTCTTTATTGACTTTTTTCAGCTGATAATTTATCACATTGCCCATAACAATATCATTTAATTATTATTATGTTTAAAAAAATAAAATCTTATTTTAGCCGATTATCTAAATCTGCTGTTTTTTCCGCCCAATCATACGATAAGAAAAGTTTTGCAAACACAGTTGCAAACAGTGTAAAACCTTTGCCTAAAGTATTTTTTTCGCACGGAAGAAAACCTGTTGCCCCTTTTTCAAAAATTCTTTGGACAGAAGCCGGCTACATTAATGTTATTTATCGTTATTCCGGAAATCCCGACTACACAAAAGTAGAAGGTTTCAAAATTGACAGGAATCTCATTGTTTTGCGAAGCTGTAGAGAAGCTTATCCGCCATCGACCTGCTATAAATTAGCACAGAAATTCGGCGGACGAATTCCAAACAGCAACGAGTTGCGGCGCATTATTGGTCTTATAGATCGTTTAAATGCATCTTTAGCAATGGTCGGAGAGAAGCCTGTTTATAACGGAAAATATTTAATTTCGGATACTTCTGAAAAAAATGGAGCTTCCGTTATCGACATCGCGCATCCGGAAATTATTGAAGAAATTGATCTTTCAAAAGATTGTAATTTTCTGGTCGTACGCTGAATCAACAAAAAATCCCTGATACTTTATTATCAGGGATTTTTTTATAATTAGAAATTATATCCGCGCAACAATTCTGCAGTCAGCATCGGCTTTTTACCTTGCCTTTGAATTTTTTCAATTTCAACACTTCCGCCTTTTGCGCCGATAAACAATCTGT
>ENA-ORNT01001876-ORNT01001876.1-human-gut-metagenome-genome-assembly--contig:-NODE-1876-length-13521-cov-15.790732_pt1 | contig 13521 bp, 13 predicted proteins | sample MGYA00242120_ERZ509032 | MGnify/ENA primary metagenome ERZ509032 (study PRJEB26280, sample SAMEA2338729) | human gut metagenome | biome: human gut; feature: human-associated habitat; material: faeces...
TATATACAACCTTTTACTCATATTTATCAACTTAAATTAATTCCGCCAACGGGTTTTAAGTATGAAGAAGAATTACTTCGTTCTGATCATTTTGTTTGTGATCATTGCATCGTTAAAAGCTAATGCCTTCAACATTACAGTGAATGTTGACGATGCATCAAGAGTATCACTGTATTTGGGCTCATCTAAGCAGACATTGACCGATGGTGACAATGTGCTGGATGTTAAGACTGGCGACCGTCTCTATTTCTCGGCAAACACAGGCTATGTGTTGAAATCGGTGATGAACGGCACTACTGCCGAAACCATCAGCTCGCTAACAAGCTGCATGATTGGTCTTGATGAAGCTACCCATACAGATGCTAAATGGATTGTGACAACTTGCCCACTCGACGATGTTCGTACAGCATCATGCAAAGTTACTGTTGACGATGCCTCTAAAGTTACTCTCGGCTTTTCGGGCACATACACCACTTATGCTCTCAAAGATGGCGAGAATGACGTTAAGTTCGTTCCTGAAGTAGAGTCTACTTTTGCCATTTCAGCAAAGGACAACTCTGTATCACTTTACAGCGTAAAGAAGAACTCGGAGCCTGTATCTCCACAGTATGGCACCTACAGAATCGACGTTGTAAATGGTGACAAGATTGAAATTCAAGCCAACTACCCTGACGAGGACTACAGCGTGAAATTCAACCTCAGCGAGAAGGCTGAAGGCTTTATCACTAAGGTACAGGTAAATGGTGTAGAAGTTAAGAATTTCATGGACGACAACTTCACCGTAAAGGCTGGTTCGCAAGTTTCTATAACAGGCAACACTAACGACTATTCGTTAGAATCGTTCAAGGTAAACGGTAGCGATGTAGATTTCTACGGAAGCTATAGCTTTATGGTGACAGGTCCAACAAATGTTGACATCGTAGCTCACAAATATGGCAATATAAGCGCCGTTTTGGATATCGACGACGCTTCACACGTAACAGTATACAAAGGCTATTCTTATTATGGCAACAGCGTGGAAGTAAAAACCGGCAAGAACACTATCGAGGTGCCAGAATCAACACCTGTCATCGCCATAAAGGCAAACGATGGTTACACCCTCGTCAGCGTAAGCGACGGTACAACAGATTTCGTAGAGCGAGACGGCAATAGCGAGGTAAACGTAAAGGTAACAGACGCTATGAACATAACTGTTAAGACAGCAGAACTGGTTCGCGACAAGAATGCCGTAGTTTACGTAGAAGACGCTTCAGTACCTTCATACATGCGTTTCATGCGCAAGGACTACACCACAATAGATTTGGCAACAGGCTACAACCATATACCATTCTATGATGGCGATCTTCCATTCAGTTCTTCATTCTATGGCACATCAACCCTAAATGTATACAAGAACGACGAACTCATGGAACCTCAGTATACTGGTGCAACATCATATACTCTCAACGTAGAGGATAACGATGTAGTGAAGTTCTTCTTTACAAAGACACCTGCCATAGCAAAGGCTACAGTCACAGTAGAGGGCGATGCTAAGGAACTCACTGCAGTAAAGGATCAGATAAAGGAAGTAGCTGATTTCACCAATCCAATTTCATGTCTTGAGGATACTGAACTGTCGTTCAGCGTATCAGATAAGTCTAGCGTAAAATCGTTTACCATGAACGGTACTGCCGTTACTCCACAGGAAGACGGAACCTACAAGGTTATCATTACTGCTGATAGCGACATCAAGGTTGAGTTAGGCGTTGCATCGGGCATTAAGAGCGTAACAGGTTCTGAAAATAAGGCTAACAACGTCTACACTACAGACGGAGTTTTGGTAATAAAGAATGCTACACGCAGTCAGATTGACGGATTAGCTAAAGGCATCTATATCATCAATGGCAAGAAAATAATACGTTAAAAAACATATGATTAAACAGAATTTATTAGCAGGATTAGCATTGTGCACCATGACTTTAGGTGCACATGCTGCATCCCCTGACGACTCACAAGTGTGGGTCGTTTCAAAAGACTGGAGCACAAAGAGCTACAACATTAGCAATTTGAAGAAGATTGTATTCCACGAGTCTGAGTTAAGCCTCATCGACCGTAACGACAATGAGAGCAAGGAATCGTATTCCAACCTTTTCAAGCTTATGTTTAATGGCGACCCTACTGGTGTTGAGAACGTTACAACAGAGCGACTTTCCGTGGTATACAGGGATGGAGTTATTAATGTTAACGGATGGACAGAAGGTTGTGCCGATGTTGCATTCTATGACATTAGCGGAAACATGCATGGATCTATCAAAGCATGGAACGGCGGACAGATAAACGTAAGCCACCTGTCTAAAGGCATGTATATCATGAAAATCAAGGGTTATTCAATGAAATTTATAGTAAAATAAAAAAATACAACGAGAAATGAAAACACGTTATTATATCATCACATTTATTGCACTATTTTTGTGTAACATGGCAGTTTCTGCACAGGAGCGCAATCCTAACAGAATGGTCTTCCACAAGGGCGACAAGGTATTAAAGACTTACTCGGTGGATGAGCTTGACGACATCACTTTCGACTATGTTGAAAATAAGGAAGTTGGCATCACTGTAAAGGAGACCACAGAAAACAGTTGCAAGGTAAGCTTCACTATGCCTGACAACTGTAGCTATTATTATGTAGCCGCTGTAACAGCCGAGCACTCTGACCTTACACAGTATGTACAGGCACATCCTGCAGCAAAGCTCACAGAGAGCAAAGAATATGAGTTCACAAACCTAAGATCTGGAATTGATTATTATATCTTAGCATTGCCTATAGATAAGTACGGATTGTCTACAGTACTTTCAAAGAAGAATATCAAAACCATTTCTTCACAGTATGAGAACAGAGCTTCTACATTCTTCGACGTAGACTACTGGGCAGATACTTACATGAATGGTTACCAAAACTTCGTTATCCGTATGGGCGACTGTCTTCACTTGGGCGTATATCCAAAAGGTAATGGTAGAATCTACAACTTCAGTATCTACTGCAAGACAGCTGACGGCACCAGCGAACCAATGCCTCAGCCAGGTACATATACATATTATAAAGGCGACCAGCCTATCGACATGTGTATGGAACATTCTGAGAGCTTGATGTTGGAGTATTCTAATTACGAATATTCAAAGGATACCTATGATAGCAAGACCATTAAGTATGACGACGCATCTCTTACTATTGAGAAGAATACAGACGGCACATACACTGTAAAGGCTCTTATCAAGCAAGAAAATGGCGAACTCGTTGAACTCACATATACAGGCGAAGTTACTTACAGGGATAAGTCATTCAAGGGCTACACAGGTCCTAACCTCAACAAGGATATCACATTCACTTGCGACTATCTCGTACCTTATGACCTCGATGGTGTATGCTTCGAGATTATGGACGGTGGTGATCCTTCTGCAGAGGGAGCATCATGGTACAAGCGCAACCGTGTAACCATCTTCCTTGCTGACGATGGTAAAGGTTTACCACGCCTTGGCACATTCAAAGTAACAAAGGATGGTGCAAACGGAACTGTACAGGAGGGTTACTACAAGAACTATGGTGGTGGCGTATCTGGATCTTTCGGTACACGTTATGAATACAATGAGTCTCCAACCCAGATGGCTACATTCGGCTTCGTAAATGGTGGTTCGGTTACTATCAGCAAGAACAGCACAACCGGCGACTACACCATCGCTACCGACTTCATCACCGACAAGGGACGTTCTATCAAGGCTACATACACAGGACCATTCAAGAGCAACAGAGCTTCTTCAATGCCAAAGAAGCGTAACTTGCGTATTGCTCCTGCTGTAGCAAAGTAAAGAAGACATAATTGGTCTGAGAACAGACTATAGTATATAAATAAAAGGACTCATCCTACATTATGAGTGAACATCATTTATCACTCACATGTAGGATGAGTTTTTTTATGCAGCAACGGCAATCAAAGTTATAATATATAAACACCTAATTACCACCATTAAAACCACAATAAATTACAATTATATCTTTTTTCTTGCAATTATTTACCATTTTGCACACGTATTTAAAATAAAATATATACATTTGCAACATACAATCACAATTAACTTACGAATTATCATAAAAAGTACAACATACAACACATAATAATTAATTGCTTATGAAGAATTCTATACTTATCGCTATTGCTGCACTTGCAGCATGCACAACGACCGTTAATGCTCAGCAATTGACTTTACATCGTAAAGAGAAACGGAAAGTTCGTTAAGGTTATGAAGTAAACTAGTAAGCGATTTTAATAAGATTACAAAAAACAATAATAAACAAACACATTAATAAGCGTATGAAAAAATTATTCACCCTTACAGCAGCCTTATTGCTCATGCTGTCAGCAACAGTAAATGCACAAGACAACGTTATCAAAATGAAAACCAAGCATGCCATAGGCGAATATGTAGGATTCAGCATTCAGTCAAATGGTAACGAAGTTGAAGTTGTTGGTGCCGACTATGACAGTAGCGACGGCTCATTCAAAGTAACATCCCAAGAGATCGAACTTCGTGGTAAAATTACACGACTCGACTGTAGCAGCAACATGCTCGAATCATTGGATGTTAGCGGAAACCCTCTACTTGTTGAACTATATTGCGACAACAACAAATATCTCACAGACATTAAGCTTGGCAACCAACCAAACTTAACAGAACTATATGTTGGCGACAATCAGCTTTCTACTATAGACTTGTCTGGAGCACCTGAGCTAACATCATTGAGTTGCTATAAGAATGAATTTAAAACACTCAACCTTAGTGCTGTACCAAAGTTGAAAGACCTTATTTGTCGTGAATGTCAGATTGAAGGTACACTTGACCTATCCAACAACAAAGAACTTCAAAAGGTAGCTTGCTATAACAACAGGATTACAGCCATTAAATTGGCAAAAGACAATAGTATTGCTAAAATGGAAATTGAGCGCAACTACATCAATGAAAACAATATGACAGCATTGGTTAATGCGTTACCTACCTATAAGGAGTTGGAAGACTACGACAACTGGTTTGGCATGGATCCACAAGCATTCTACCCATTTGAGAGCAATATTACTACAGAAAACAATGAGTTTACCTCTGCCCACCTTGCAACATTAAAGAGTAAAGGCTGGCCAGTATACTGCGTAGACAATGTTGACCTCTTCGAAGACTTGGTTGAAGTAACCGACGAAGTACTTTCTGTAGACAATACATCATTAGCAAACAATTTGTCAATTTCTCGCTCCGACAATGGTATCAACTTCAATGGTGCTTCTGCCAACACTACAGCAACCCTTTACGACATGCAAGGTCGCATGATAACATCAACAAAATCTATCAATGGCAATGGCTCTCTTAACACAAAGATGAAGGGTATGTTTATCGTTAAGATTGGCGACAAGAAACGCAAAGTTGCATTGTAACTTAGCATATACAAAACAAATACATTCTAAAAACAGGCTCTGCATTGTTTGCAGAGCCTGTTTTTTGTTATTAGATATTGTTATTGTTTGGGTTTGCTTTGTATTTCAAATTTATATTTATATATTTGCAAAGAAAACAGTTACACTCAACATTTTACTATAACCTAATTATGAACAATAACATTAAACGTTGGCTGGTAGCCTCTGCATGTTGCTTTATGCTTGGCAGTGGACAGAGCATCATGGCACAACAAGTGATTTTTCCACAAGAGGTGCAAGCCAACAAAGCACAATTAGAAAGCAACACCAATAAATGGACATTGAAAAATTCATTGCTTACAGCCAAGTTTGCCAAAGTTGACGGCAAACTCATTTTTAATGGCTGCAAAGAAATGAACCTTAAGCCAGGCACCGAATTGTTTAAGGTGGTATTGGGCAATGGTAACAACTTCACTTCTTCTGATATGGAGTTGGTAAGCATAGAAACCGAAGAACTCATTGGCAATAAAAACGCAGTAAAGGGTTCTGACCGCTTTGATGGTAAGGGTCTTAAGGCTGTATTAAAAAAAGACAAACTCCATATTGTTTGGCATGCTGTGTTGCGCGATGGTAGCCACTATTTGCGCACTACCCTTGACGTGGCTACCGAAGAAGACGTAGCCATGCAATCTATCACACCTATGATATATTATGTGGATTGCAAAAAGGCAAAGACCACACCTATGGTAGTAGGCAACACACGTGGCGCCATTCTTGCCAGCAATAAAATATTTGCCGGTCTTGAAACTCCTATGGGTGTAAACTCCGTTGAGGTAAACACCAAAGACAACAAGGAGATTCCTGCAGAGGTGGCTATGCAGGGATATTGGCGACGCAACACTACACTCAAGAAGAACCAGCCTTGGGAGGTTAGCACTGTTGTAGGTTTGATAGCTCCCGGACAAGCTCGTCGTTCGTTCTTGGCTTATAGCGAACGTGAGCGTGCAGTACCTTGGCATGCATTCCCACTTTACAATTCTTGGTACGAACTCAATATTGACCGCAACAATGCCGTAGGTAATAGTGGTGTGTATGATGCTTCTGACCCTAACAACACAAAGGGTGACTACACCGAGAACATGACCTCCACACAGTGCGTTGACGTGGTGAAACACTGGAAGGAAAAGTTCTACGATGTATATGGCAAAGCCCCTTATGCCTTTGTATTCGATGATGGTTGGGATGCTTATGGCACATGGACTTTCAACCAAAACTTTCCAAATGGTTTTACCAACGAAGACAACCTGGCAAAGAGCATGGGCGTAGGCATTGGCGCATGGCTCGGACCTGTCGGAGGCTATGGTGGTAGCGGCACTTATCGTCGCAACTATTGGAACAACCGTGGAGGTATGCAATTGAGCAATGAATCGTATTACAACTACTTCATTGACTGCTGCAAAAGCATGGTAAACAATTACGATTTCCGATTCTTTAAGTTCGACGGTATCAGTGCACAAGGTACAGCCTTCGGACCTGACGAGGGCGACACTGGTATTGAAAATGCAGAAGGTATTATCAGTATAGAACGAGAGGTGCGCAAAACACGTCCCGATATATTCTTTAATACGACTGTGGGTACATGGGCATCGCCATTCTGGTTCCATTATAGCGATGCTATATGGCGACAAGATGCCGACTGCAAGTTTATTAGCGATACAGGTACCGACCGCGAACAGTGGATAACCTATCGCGACTATATGGTTTATAAAATCTTTACCCAAGGTTCCCCACTCTGCCCTATCAACACTTTGATGACCCATGGTCTCATTCTTAGCGAAAATGGCAAGCCTTACACTCCTAACGATTATAGTTATGATGGTGTGTTGCGCGAAATGCGTTGTGCCTTTGGTTGCGGTTCTGGTATGGTAGAGCTATACACCGACTATAAGTTAATGGACGAGATTAAGGACAATAACGGTAAAGCTGGCGCTCTATGGAAAGATTTGGCAGAATGTATGGATTGGCAGCAGCGCAATGCCGATGTGCTACCCGATATTCACTGGGTTGGTGGCAACCCTTGGGATGGAACCCAAGTGAACGTATATGGTTGGGCATCATGGAATGGAAAGAAGGCAACTCTCACACTTCGTAACCCAGATGTAAAAGAACGCCAATTCATCACTACGCTTCGCGAGATGCTTGATATTCCTGCTTATATTCAAACCACCATCACGCTTAGCAGCTCGTTTGCCGACCAGAAGGTGGCTACCGCTAATGGCTTAAAGGGTATTGAAATGAATAAGCCTATTGACATCGACAAGCAACTAACACTAACCTTCCCTGCCTCAACAGTGTTTGTGTTTGAGGGTGTTGACTAAAGACTTGGCAAGGCGCTTTCGTAAGCAAGCTGTACGACGCGCCTTGCCAAGAGTTTTACCTACATAGGGGTTTATCCAGGTTTATGTTATTTAATCATCTTTTTTGCTTTGCATTTCAAAATAATCTTTGTACCTTTGCAAGCAACAAATGAAACATCAAGAGCAGTTAATTCTGCACCAACCGAGCATTGACAGCTACGGTGGTCCAGTTAAGATGTGGAAGTATTAATTTATTAACTTCAAAAAATGTCATTATGAACAATTCATCAATCTTTGCTGCACAGTTTGCAGCAGCATCACTTAATTCATTAGTCGCTTCTTTCAACCACGAAGTAGGAAACCATGGTTGGTCTTCTGCTCGTGCTTCTTACGACCATGCTCTTATCGCAGAGTTCCTCCGTCGTGGCATCAACGTTTCTGCCATCTATGATGGCTCCAGTATTTCTTTCGCAAAACCAGTGAGCCTACAAGATAACACATTAATTATATGTAAATAATTTAAGTCCGATGATACCGTCTGCTCTTGGTATCATCGGACTATTTTTAAAAGCAAAAAATACTTTTGTTTTAATCCCCTCGAATTCGAGGGGTATTAAAGTTCTATTGATGTTTTCTTTTAGGCTGCTATTAATACTTATACTTTTTAGTATTTGTAGTGGATTTTCTTAATAATTGCAATAACAAAACCTATCTCAAAGCAGAAATTGATGATTATTGGTATAGCGGTATAGCAAGTCTCTTTCATTCAATAAGTTAACATGTATTAGCCGTTATTAAAGTTGTACTTCTATTATTGTTTATTGCTGTCTACTAAAACCATTTTTGCATAAAAGGTATTAGCTGACAGCAATAGATAAAAATAACTCTTAACCTCCTTAAAAAAGATTATTAGTTTCATTGCCAGTACCACTTATGTTAAACTCCAGTACCACATAGATGAAACTCCAGTACCACCTAAGTGGTACTAAAAGTGGTACTGAGATACTTGTTTTATCCAACTATATAGCTTGCAGGATTCAACTATATTTTCTAAAATCAACTTTTACGGTTAACTATCTGTAAATTGCAAATAGTTTTGGCAGACTGCAATAATAAAATGCAGCCTACTTAGTTGGTCATCTAAGCAGGCTGCATTTTTTTGATGGTTTTTAAGCAAAAATCAACAGTGGTTCTATAAGCTGGGGATAAAGGTTCTATAAGCACTATATAATAGTTCTATAAGCAGAGGATATTTCAAACAAACTGAGACTTAAATTCTCTTACTATTAAACCATGTGATGCTGAGCGAAATTACAGCAAAGATTGCTCCAACTGCACACACGCCAATCCATTCCGCATGAGTCCACGCCAATCCCGCACAATAGGTACCAAAGGAGCCACCTATAAAATAGGTTGTCATAAAGATGGTGTTAGCTCTGTTAGAGGCTTGAGGCATCTCCTGAATGCAGCCACTTTGATTGCTTAGTTGCAGACATTGCAAACCTATATCTACCAAGATGATTGCTACAACAAGACCAATGAACGTGTCGCCAAACAAATAAGCCGTAGCCCATGCCACAAGTTGCAAGCAAGCTCCATAAATACTCATCTTTCTTATGCCTAATTGATTAACGAGTTTACCCATACCGCTTGCTGCCAAAGCTCCTGCTATACCACACAAGCCTAATGTTCCAACCATCTCGCTACCGGAAAAGAATGGAGCTTGTGCCAATCTGAAAGCTAAGCACGACCAGATAGCCATCATGCTACCAAAACTAAAGGCGGCACGAATAGCATATAGGCGTATGCGACCATTGCTCTTCACAATATTAAAGACACTAACCATCAAACCTCTATATGTGCCCACATAGTTGCTCTTTATCTGTGGCATAATCTTTAGCGTAAGAGCCATGCACAAAACCATAACAAGAGCTGCTATGAAAAACATTTCGCGCCAACCTAACCATTCGCCAACATATCCGCTAACAACTCTCGATGCCAGAATGCCTGTTAGCAGTCCAGACAAAACGATGCCCATATTCTTGCTTTTGTTCTTCTGTTCAGAATATTGTCCAGCTATAGGGATGAAAAACTGTGGAATTACGGAACAAGCTCCCAACAATAGCGAAGCTCCCCAAATAATCCACACCTTATGGGCAACAGCAATGACAACTGCCATGATGGCTGCCACCGTCATGTTTACAACGATTATGCGACGGCGCGAGTAGAGATCCCCCATAGGTATAAGGAAAAACAAGCCAAACGCATAGCCGATTTGTGTAACAACGGTAATGAGGTTCGCTTCGTGCTGACTCACTCCTATATCGTGACGTATCATTTCCAGAAGTGGCTGATTATAGTAGCAGTTAGCAACGGTCAACCCTGCAATAACAGCCATTGTGAGCAACAAGCTACGCTCTATACCTCCATTTTCTTTCAGTTGTTTCATTTTCTTTTCTTTTTTCTTATGCAAAATAACCTAATGGTTTTTATCCATGCAGTTTCAGACTGCACAATATTTTTATCCCACCCAAAAGATATAGGCAAGGCTGATGCAGCTGATGCTTATCCATAGGAGCACACCCTGGATGAGAGGGCGGATGCCTACGCTAAGCAATGTTTCTCTGGTTAGCGATGCACCGATAAAGAAGAGCGAGAGAGTGATGAGATGTTTAGCAAGCTTGTTTACGGCCCCACTAAATTCACCACTTATTGCTGCAGCACTATCGCCAACGAGCGAGGCATTACTTAATATATAGGTATTGAAGAGTATGGCAACGATAAACCAAATGATGAATCTCGGTATACAGCTATACCATGGCTTTGCTTCCCCACCCGACTTGGCAAGTGTGCTGCGAAAGAAGAACGGGGTGACCAATGCCAACACTACTATCCACAAAGCGCGAGTGAGCTTGATGGTTGTAGCAACTTCGAGGGCACTCACGCCCTGAGAGACTACAAGCTCAGGGTGCATCTGGTCGTAAGCGGCTCCAGCTCCAACCACAGAGGATGTGTCGTGGATGGCTATTGCTGCCCACATACCAAACTGCTTCATCGTCATGCCCAAGGCATCGCCAATGGATGGGAAAAGAAACAAGGCTATACCATTGAGCACAAAAACTACACCAAGTGCCACCGACATACTCTCAGGCTTAGCTTTGATTACAGGCCCAACAGCTGCTATTGCCGAGCCGCCACAGATTGCCGTTCCAGAACTAAGCAAATAGCTGGTTTGCGAATCCACTTTCAGAAGCTTTCTGCCAAAGAACCAACCAATAGCAAGAGTTCCGAAAACGCTGACTATGGTAAAGAGCATTCCCTGGCTACCCGAAGCCAATGCCTTGTCGACATTCATTCCGAATCCAAGTCCTATGACAGAATATTGCAACAGTTTCTTCGACATTGTCTTATTAAACGTAGGAAAGGCCTTGCCTAACAACAATGCAAAGGCAAAGCCCAATGCCAACGCCACTGGCGACGACACCCAATGGGCTAACCACGCAAATTGTCCAAGATTGACTCCGAATACTTCTTCTGCAAATCCTAAAAGCAGCGACACAGCAATAACGGCTACTATAATAATGTAGCAAATTTCATTTCTTTTCATATATTTGATTCCATATTATCTATAATACGAGTGCAAATTTACTACAAATATCGGAGATATAATTATTTCTCTAATGTAAGTTTGAACCACATATTGTTTATCAACATTGTATTATCCATATATACTATCACTAATCAACAAAATGATGATAACTATTGCACTCCATTTTATAAAAAAAGAGTACCCTCTATTATAACTTTCTAACAAATTATCTATAGCTGTCAAAGTATGTCAAGCATTTAAGTTTTTTTTGCAAAAAAAATCTATCTAGGATATATTATGCCCACTTAACAATATATATTTGCAGATGATAGAAGTTTGAGCAAGAACGATAAGGGCCAATCCTTACATTCTTTAACCAAATATATTATTTATTTTTAAATAACATATATGCAACAAACCATTTTAAGTAAAATTGCATTAGCAATTATCGAAAAGCAGAAGGAACAAGAGTTTCCCTTCTGTATTAAAGTTAAAGTAAACAACAAAGGAAGTAAAGAATATATCCTATATTATGACGCAGCTTATGATAATTATGACTTCATCATGCGGCTAGCTGACTTACTTTTAAGCAAGGAGTTGATGATAGTAGAAAGAGCGTGTGTGGTAAAACTTATATGTACATTCCTTGCAAATATCAAAGAAAAAACCATTATTGAGATGTATTTATCGTCGCTCAAAAAATATAAGATATCAAAGCATATATGGCAGGAAACAATATGCATGCAGCGCAGGATGAACGCAGAAGCTGAAATAAAAGAAAAAGGTGAAAAAGAGGTAGAAATGTTTAAGCGATATGGCTTCTACATAGAAAACAACAAATATTACTCAATCAATGATAAAGGAGTATACGAATGGTCGAACTTCATTATGGAACCCCTCTTACACATAAAAGATGAAGTTATGGCAAAACGTACATTTATTATTCGCAACGAGTACGGAGTAGAAAAGTTCATAGAAATGAAGCAGAGAGATTTAGTAACTCTATCGAATTTCAAGAAAAAAGTAAATGAATATGGCAACTTCATCTGGAAGGCATCTGGAAAAGAACTGATAAAACTAAAGTCCTATCTGTATGAAAATGCAAAGACAATAAGTGAAGATAGCATTGATAAATATTGATGTTTCTCTAGATAATAAAGAAAATGGTAAAACTTGCCTGAAAGGTAATACACATAGAACAGTAGTTAACTGCGCACATACTCGACACTATTGTGCCTAGTATGTACGCAGTAATGCATCTTACTATTACACTTTTGCAGTAAACGAACACTGTGGATAGTTTATACAACCATAAAAATCACCATATTTTCCTCTCTTAAAAACCAATCGTCCACCACATTGTGGGCATATACCAGCAGAAATTTTATTTTGTCTTTGTTGTTGCTTATGCTTTATATTAGCAACATGTGTTCGATTACCGACAATGTTAATAAGATTATGCTTTTCAATGATTTTTTTTACATCTTGAACTTCATCATCTGTAAGATAAACCGCTTTATATTGACGAATTACATTCAACAATTGCTCTTTATGTATAACATGCTCTTTACTATAAACGCCACTAATATCTGCATTATCCAAAAACACAACGATAGGAACGACTAATAGATGCGAATAATTATTCAATAACTTTTTTAAAACATAAGCATGCCCTTGCGACTGCTTTACAGGATTATAAAGTTCGTTCTTTGTCACATATGTATAAGTCTTATACCATTTTTTAGCATAAGTTACATTTGTTACTATAACCTGAGTCCATTTATCACGAGCATCGTCACCATAAATCTTACCTCTGTAATTTTTAGTTTCTATTGTAAACAAACCATATTTAGAAACAACAACATGATCTATCTGAGTGGTACCACTCTTTGTAGCCAACATTATATTATTTAATGAAAAATATTCATTTGGCAAAAGATCGAGAGTCTCATTAACACTTTTCTCCCCTCGCTTACCCTTTTGCTTTGGTGAATTATACCAGATTCCAAATATTAATAATGCTATAAAGCCCCCAAAAAACAGAACTGCAAAAAAAGGAAACAACATTGGAATAAAATCTTTCATACACTACTGTCCAATAAAAAAGGGCAATTCGATCTTTGAAATAGTTGAATTATAG
>ENA-ORNT01001877-ORNT01001877.1-human-gut-metagenome-genome-assembly--contig:-NODE-1877-length-13520-cov-4.720980_pt1 | contig 13520 bp, 10 predicted proteins | sample MGYA00242120_ERZ509032 | MGnify/ENA primary metagenome ERZ509032 (study PRJEB26280, sample SAMEA2338729) | human gut metagenome | biome: human gut; feature: human-associated habitat; material: faeces...
CACTATAATAAGGTAATATGCTTTAACTAAAGCAGTAAAGATTGAATTACCTGTACCAAGTAATGTTACTGAAACTCATGTAAAAGTTACTCATAAATCTGGTGATAAAGTTATTGATACTAAGAGTTATGAAATTAAAACTAGAGGTGAAGATAAATATATCGTATTAGAAACAAATAGTTTTTCAACATTTGAATTAAGTTTCTATACACCTGTATCTGTTGAAAACCCTAAAACTGGTGATAATATAATGGCTTATGTAATTACATTAGCTGGTTCTGTATTAATCATTGGTGGTGCGGTTGTAGTATTAAAAAAACGATTTAATCATTAATATGAGTAAAAATAAGGTAAAGTAAAGAGGCAAGAAATTGTCTCTTTTTTTATAAATAGAATTGTCGTAAAAAGTACCTTGAAAATATTAGCAAGGATTTGTATAATTAATGATAGAAAGTAGATGTTAAAAAATGGAACAAGAAGAAATAAAAAAGAAACAAAAAAGAGTAATGATTTATATAATGATTATTTCACTTATATGCGTTGTAGGTGTATCATATGCATTCTTTACTGCTGGAATGAGTTCTGAAACAAGCACTACAGTAAGAGCTGATGCCGGAACAATGAAAATAACTTATGATGGAGGAAAAGATATAAATCTAGCTGGAATATATCCTAAAGATGATGTATGGGCTACAAAAACTATAACAGTAACTGGTAATAATACAACAGATGCTGAAATGTACTATAAACTAACTTTAGTAGTTGACTCAAATACATTTAAAGCAGATGATCCATTACAATATGAACTAGTAAGTACTAATACTAGTACAAATGGAGAAATAATACCAAATATATCAAAAACTGATATTACTGGTACATCTATTGAATTAGGTAGTGGACACTTTGTAAAAGCAAATAATGCTAAACATACATATCTATTAAAGATATATTATCCTAAGAAGGCAACTAGTCAAAATGCAAATCAAGGAGCAGCATTTAGTGCTCATGTAGAGATAACAAGTGCTAAAGCACCTACTGCACCTACTGTTAGTAATTTAGCTAAAGCAATACTAGCAAATAATGAAGTAAAAGCTCCAATAACTACACCAGGAAAAGAAATAAATGCTTATACAAAAGATGATATAACTGATACAGCAATGAAAAGCGTATCTTCAACAGTTCAAGCATATTATATAACTTATGGCACTGGATACGAAGCAAATGGTACTAAGTTTAATTTAACTGGAGCAGCAGTAACAAGCGATACATATGCTAATTCATATTCTAGTTTAGTTGGTAAATATTTACCATATGATTCTTTAGATAGTGCTGGTTCAAACACTGCAGGAACTATGACGACAACCACTGACTTAAATTATGTTGTTTATGTAGTAGGTGCTACACAAGATAGTTATGCATTTAAGATAATAGCTTGTAATAAAAATACTACTGAGGCACTTCTAGCAAGTACAGAAGACGATTATGGTACATCTTACTACTTTAGAGGTGCAGTTAAAAATAACTATGTAGAATTTGCTAATAAGTGCTGGAGAATAGTAAGAGTTGGTGGAGATGGTTCAGTTAAACTTATCTTACATAATGATAATAAAGCAGGAGTTGCTAATCCTTGCGATGCTGCAAATAATAGTGATAGTGCAGCATTTGCAAGATATTCTGGTGAAACATATAAAAGTGCATTTAATACAAACTATAATGATAATGCATATGTAGGATTTAAGTATGGAACTGTTGGTGCTAGTGATTATGCTCCTACACATGCAAATACAAATAAAAGTACAATACTAACTAATTTAGAGGCTTGGTATGGTAAGAATAATCTTAAAAATTATGAAAAAGTAATAGCTGATACTGTATGGTGTAATGATAAAACAAATGTAACAGATACAAGTTATGATCCATGGAGCATAACTCCAAATGGACTAGGATATGCTAAAAATGTAACATATTATGGTGCTACACAGAGATTAGTAGGTACTAGTGGTAGTGCTGGAGGCACTGGTCCAAGTTTAAAATGTAATGGAGAACTAAGTAAAATAAATTCAAAAGTTGGTTTAATAACAGCAGATGAACTTGCATTAGCAGGATATGCTTATAATATAGGCAATACAACAACATATTTACAAGAAAATGCTACAAACACTTATTGGTGGTCCTTGTCTCCTAGCTACTTCGATGGTGTCTTCGCTTACGTTTGGGGCGTTGGCGGCAGCAATGGCGGCTTGAACCGCAGCGACGTGGACTACACCGGCGGGCTTCGTCCTTCGATTTCTCTTAAGTCGACGACCAACGTAACCGGAGAAGGAACCAGTAGTTCACCATTTGTAGTAAAAATTTAAGTTAGAACTGATAGAAATGACAATGTATAAGTTGGTGGTTTCTATTAGTTTTTTTTTATTGTTGATGAGTGGTGATTATGATAGAATGTATTTAGGAAAGGATACTTTATGAAAAGGTTATTATGTTTGTTTGTGGTACTTGTTTTGGTTGTTGGATGTTCTAAGGATGAGGTTGATGATGGTGCTATTTTAAGTGTGTCTAAGGATGGAGAGGCAGTAGTGCAGGAGTTTAATAAATATCTTGAGATGGAAGGGCAAGATATTTATATGGAGACTAATTTAAAGGATGTTTATTATAGGTCTAATGGTAAGAAATATACTTTAAAAGAGTTTGTTAAGAGTGATGGAGAGTTTAGTGAGATTATAAGTCTTCTTGGTGAGGGGATTAGTTATGATGATGGGGGATCTATGTTATATTCGTCTGATGAGTATGATTTAAGTGTGTTAGTGTGTGGTACTCTTGATGGAAATAAAGATATTTATGTTGGGGATTATACTATGTATTATGATAATACGATGTGTAAGTAGACTTTTAGTGAGTCTTTTTCTTTTGTAATTAAATCTTATGTGTTATAATTTTGGATGAGGAGTTGAGATAATGCAGTATAAAGTTATAAAGGATGCTAATAAAATAGTTAAGAATTGTCCTTATGTAGTAAATGATCCATATAAAAATAAGAAACGCTGGAGTGAAGTTTTTGGTAATAATCATCCAATTTGTTTAGAGCTTGGAATGGGCAGAGGCGACTTTATTATTGATATGGCGATAAATTATCCTAATATTAATTTTATTGGGTTAGAGGTAGTAGATTCTCAGATGGTTAATGCGGTTAATAAGTTAGAGGGAAAGAAACTTAATAATTTAAAGTTAATTAATGCGGATGCTAAAGAGATAGATAATATATTTGGGAAAGAAATTGATACTATTTATTTAACGTTTTGTGACCCATGGCCTAAGAAGGGTGATGAGAAGAGAAGGTTTACACATCCTATCTTTTTAAGGTTATATGATAAGATATTTAAGAAGCATAAGCATGTTATTCTAAAGACAGATAATAAGGGATTTTTTGCTTATTCTTTAGAGACTCTTAGTCAGTATTGGTATTCTTTTAATAGGGTTAGTTTGGATTTGCATCATGATGAGAAACCTATTGAGAATATTATGACTAATTATGAGAAACAGTATTTTAAAGAGGGAAGACCTATTTATTATGTAGATGCTAAGTATGAAGATTAAAGAACCTAAGTTAAAGAAAGAGTTATATAAGGATATGCCAGAAGGCATGGAGTTTAGTGATACTTATTTCGAGGAGTTTCCGTTTGCTGAAGTAAAAGATGTTACTTTTGATGGTTGTGTATTTAATAGAATTGATTTTAGTAATGTTAATTTAGAAGATGTGTCACTTACTGATTGCAGGTTTGATAACTGCGATCTATCTAATAAGTGTTTTGATAAGATGTTTATTACTAGGTGTGAGTTTATAAATTCTAAGATGGTTGGAACTAGTTTTATTGGAGCAGTATTAAAAGATGCTAAGTTTTCTTTGGTGAAAGGAGATTATATTAATTTTAGTGGTGCTCGGTTAAGTAATGTTTTATTTGAAGAGGCTAATTTAAGTTATAGTTATTTTAGTGAAAGCGTGATGAAGAATGTTTATTTTGATAAAGCTAATTTAACTAATGTGATGTTTTATAAGGTAAGTCACGATGATTTAGATTTATCAAATAGTACTCTTAATGGGATTATAATTGATGCAGCATTTTTAAAAGGAATTATTATAAATACTTTTCAAGCGGCAGATTTAATTAGTTTTTTTGGAGTAAGTGTAAGAGGTGGGTATGGAGATAGTTAAGTTTAAGAAGTTAAAAGGTAATTTGTATGAGATAGTTCTTGATAATGGACTATCGTTTAAGCTTTATGATGATGTTATTGTTAAGTATAATTTGCTTGTTAATAAGAGATTTGATGATAAGTTTTTTATGGAGGTAACTAGTTATAATGATTCACTAGATGCTTATTATACGTGTATTAAGTATTTGAATACTAAGATGCGTAGTGAAGTAGAACTTAGGAGTATTTAGATAAGAAGGGTATAAGTAAAGAAGTTTGTGATAAGACAATTGATAGACTAAAAAAGAGTGGTTATCTAAATAGGGAGTTATATATTAAGAGTTATATTGCAGATGCTTTTAATTTTAGTAATAATGGACCAGTTAAGATAATGAAGAGTTTAAATGCTTTAGGTTTTAGTGATGAGGAGGTTAAGCCTTTTCTGGATTTAGATTTTGATAGTAAGGCGATCAAACTTATTGATAAGAAACTTAAGAGTAATAGGCTTAGTGCTAGTAATTTTAGGATGCATATTAGTAATTATTTAGTTAATTTAGGTTATCCTAAAGAGGTGTTTAGTGAGTATTTAATGGGTGTTCATGTTAGTGATGATGGTAATTTAGAGAAAGATTATAATATGTTAATGAGAAAGTATTCTAAGAAGTATTCTGGAGATAAGCTTAAATATTTTATTAAGGGTAAGCTTTATCAGAAAGGGTATAGTTTAGATAAGATTGGAGAGGTAATAGATGAGTAAGGAAGAAAAGAAGAAGTTATTTAAAGAGTTTGAAAATGATAAGGAAGCGTCATTTATTTATTTTAAGGCACATCGAATTTATTTATTATGCTTTATTGGGGTGGTATATTCAATTATTGCGACTATATTTGATATAGTTAAAGATGTTAAGTATTATGCTTATTTAATGGATGCTTTTTTGTTTATATTTTGTATAATATTTGGGATTAAGATGAGTAAGTTTAAGAAGAATGAGTTTAATAAGTATTTAAAAAAACACATTAGTAATGAGAACTAATGCGTTTTTTTTCTGCATCATAGAAACTTCTTTCTGCATCATTTTAGGTAGTATGATGCAGAACAACTATTTTATTTTTATGAAAAATGAAACAACTTTTTTACTTTAAATCACCCGCATGGCATAGATGCCTTATGCTTATTGGACTTATTGTGGCTTGTTGCGGGCAAGCATTTGCAGACGATAAAGTCACCTATTCATCAAGTGTGCATCCTACCGATATCTATTCCCTTAAGTCTTTCTATGATATTGATGGAGATGGAATACTGGAAGTGGTGGGAAGTACAGGTAGTAATTATTTTGTTTCCAAAGTTACTGGTAAACGATTGAAAAGTGTTCCATCTGAATATAATCGGTTTGAATATTTCAATAGTCTTGGCATTTTGCTTACTAAGAGTTATGGTAGGTATTTTTTGCAATATAATACAGGGAACGAAATACTTCGAGAGAATCCGCGTGTTGGTTATTTTAGTGTCGTCAATGACTATGTTGCCGATTTTTCTTGCAGCGGATTTCAGTATATAATAGGAGTAATAAATAAGAATGATAGCATTTTTAGTATTTGGAAAGAGCAAAAGGATGGAAAATTATATAAAACCTTTATTCGTTATACCGAAGATATAGGTTTCTTACATAGCAATGCCATTAGTAATTATACGCCAAGTAACGGAGGTAGTGGCATCGGCTCTATTGCGGACGATATGTTTATCAAATCAAAGGAAAATACTTTTACGCAGTGGGATGATGAAACTTTTTCTGCCAAAAAGTTAATATCTAAGTCGCCAGTTAATTTAAACGCTAATAACAATCAAGTAGAAGACTTAAATGGAGATGGCCTCATAGACTTTACTTATGATAATTATATCTATTATAATTTAGGTAATGATATGTTCTTTAAAAGTCCCCATAAAGGAAAACTGTATCCCGCTGATTTGAATAATGATGGCTTAATGGATTATGTAGACTTTACAGGAGATGATATTGACTTATACATGATGCAATCAGATGGAAAGCTGTCTGAGAAGAAAACTCTTTTTTCAAATAGTTCGATGCAAGGAGTTTATTTCGGAGATTTTGACAAAGATGACGATGTAGATATTCTTGTCATAGCTTCAGATAACGCTGCAACCTATACTGTGTTTTTCAGAAATGACGGTAATGGAAAATTCAAAAGAAAAGAAAGTTATATTGATGGAACTTATAGTTGCTTTGACTGTAAAGATTATGATGCGGACGGGCTTTATGAATTGTTGGTTTCATCGCAAGATAAGAAAGACTATCTTCTAAAATGTGGCAAAGACTTTTCTGTAAGTTTGACGGCACTCCCTGATGGTGATAATAAGATTTTGGCAGATTTCAATCGTGATGGTATTACGGAGATAAATAGTGGAACCACATATACAGTTCTTCCAAATGCTAAAAAGAATACCCGTCCTGATAAAATGGATAAGCCAATGGCTGTTTTCCTTCCTGAAGAAGGTAAGTTAAGGATAACTTGGAGTAGAGGCAATGATGCACAAACTTCTTCATGTGACTTGACATACGAATTGAGAATTGGAACAGCCCCTGGTAAAGGAGATATCTTATTTGGACATGCGCTTGCTGACGGTACAAGAAGAAATCTCTCTGATGGCAATATGAGACATGCTTTGAAGCATTTGTTAGATGCAAGTTTCTTGAAGGAAGGTAAGTATTATATAGCAGTGCAAGCTATAGATGCAGGAAACATGGGAGGAGAATGGTCAGAGGAGTTTGTATATGACCATCAGGTAGTCATGACACCTGTGATAGCCCCTGTTCCCACCTTTTATAGTACAGCTGATACGATCAACCTAAAAGTGACAAATAGCAGAGATGATGCCACATATAAATGGAATATCAATCATGGACGAATTATATCCCAGTCAGCCAACGGTGATAATATAAATGCTGTTTTTGAGTCTTCTCTTGATTTGTCCGCAATGGTTGAGATGACCTTAAATAACAAAAAGTATACAAGTAAAAAGGTAGAATTCTTTTTGGTTCCTGCAAAGTCGCAGGAATTAATCTTGGGTTATATTAAAGAAAATTTACAAAAAGAAGGTATAGACCTTGATCAAGATGGTAATGTCGAATTATACGATAATGGTTTCTATAAATATGTAAAAGGTAATCAATACGAAAAGGTTAAAAAGAGTTGGAACACAGACTTGTCATCAAATTTGTTTGTTGTAGATTATAATAAGGACGGATATCCAGATTTCTTTTCTGATTGCAAAAAGGGAGATACATATATAAATGGAGGTGAACAAGATTTTGAGTTTGAATACTTTACTACAGGTGATGCACATTACGAAGGCATTTGGGAAGATAAAAATAATGATGGAAATTATCAATTTACGGCATTCTATCCTAGTTGGAATAAGTATTTGCCAACTATAAACTATTTTGTCAATGGAGATTACGAGGCTATAGATGTCAACGCAGTAGCTTATGACGAAGGAATTACTACCTTCAATATGGTCAATATAAAAGATGGCACATCAAAAGATGTTTCATTACCAATAATTCCTGTTTATAAAAATGTGTCAGGTTACTTTACATTCATAGATTTGGATAACAACGGTTATGTAGATATTATTAATAACGTAGGAGATGCACTCTTGCTTGACAAAGATTTTAGTTATAAGAAAATTAAATTTGTAGAGCGTGGATACCAAGGAGAGTTTGAAATGTTTTATTGGAGACCTTTTACTCGTTTTGCTTACCCTTTAGGCCTCCTCTCCAACATCAAGAACGAGGCACCGAAGGCTCCTCAATATGTGAGCGCACAACAGACAGAGGACGGATTGCTTCTGAAATGGGCGGATGCTGAGGATGACCACACTCCAGCTGTTCAGATGCGCTATAATGTCAGCGTGAAGCGCAAGAACAAGAAAGTGGGCGAGGAGAATGCTTTCCTCATTTCTCCTCTCAACGGACTGAGCGACGAGGCTGCTATCTGCTCAAATGTGGCTTATCGTAAAGCTACGCAGATGCTTATCCCTAAGGCAACACTCACCAATGGTGAGACGCTGGAGGTGCAGGTTCAATCTATTGACTTGATGGGCGAACACTCGCCAATGACCAAACCTGTGGAAGTAACCATCAACAACGATGGATACATTAAGGTGAAAGACAGTCATGTAACGGCTTCGTTGGGCACTGTCGTTTCTTTCGTTGGAACAAAGGGAACAAGCTATTCTATTGATGGAGGAGAAGGTGCCACCATCAAAAAAGACTATGGCAAAGGTGAATATCTGGTGGCTTGGAACACTCCAGGCACAAAGAAGGTAACCATCACTGTGGATGGCAAGGCATACAGCACAAACGTCATCGCATACGACTTTGCCGACTTGACACTCCACTTCCCTGCAAAGGTTTTGCGCAACACACCTATCACTGTAAAGGTGCCAAAGGGATTTAGCCAATACTCACCAATAGATTATGGCTTTAAAGCTGCTGACAACTATGTGGTGCGCTATGAAAAGGGCGACAGCACAGCCACCTTTACCTTCAAGAACAGTGGTGAGGCGAAAGTATGTACTTTCTGTAAGTATGATAACAGCGAACTCTCTAAGGAGAATAATGTGAACGTGATAGACGCAAGCATGCCTGCTGCAAAAATCTCTGAGGTTATAGGCGATGGCGCAAACTATCGTATCAGCTGGCAACCTGCAAGCAATGCGGAAATAGCAAAGGTAGAAATCTGTCGTGAAACTAATCGCATGAATCAATATGAGGTATTGGCTACTGTTGACATGAACGTTGGCACTTATCTCGACGAGACCAGCGACAATCGCATACAGGCACATCGTTATCGCATCCGTTACATCGCAAGCAATGAGGTGCAGACGAGTGCTTACTCTACGCCACATAATCCTCTTCATGTAATGATTAACCAATGTGGCAATGGCTACAACCTGATGTGGAACGCCTATGAGGGAATGAATGTAGAGAGCTATACCATCCTCAGAGGTACGAGCGAGGATAGCTTGCAACCTATCGAATATGTGGCTGGCAGTCAGCAGAGCTATACCGACTTAACGGCAAAGGCAGGTAAGTATTACTATGCCGTGACATTTACTCCTGCGTCAAGCAGCACATACGCCAAGAGCCGAGCAGCGAGAACCCACTATGGCATCCGTTCAAATGTCGTCTCTACTGAAGAGGCTCTGCCTACAACCTTGGCAACAAGCATTGCCATCAACTGTGTGGAGAGCAACAACTCTTTGACGAATACCCAGCAGACGATACATCTCTATGGCGTCGTGCTTCCTACTTATTCTACCTATTCAAGAGTAAGCTGGTCGGTAGTACGAAACGATGACCTTGCCAGCATCTCTAATAATGGAGTGCTTACTGCCAAAGGAGGACGCGGCCTGGTTACCGTTCGGGCAACAACATTGGATGGTTCTAACCTTTATGTTGATTATGATGTAGCATGTAATGTGGATAAGGAAGCTGCAGGCATTGTTATCGTAGAGAATGATGGTGTGGCAGCAGATAACAAACCAACCATTTACTACGACCTTGAAGGTAGACGGATTGAAACTCCTGCAAAGGGACATCTTTACATCACTAACAAGGGACAGAAGATAATGTTCTAAACCTGCTTACTGTAGACTTTTCCTCAATTCTTTAGTGTCCTGTTAAAATGGGACACTAAAGAATTTTTTTTGGCGTAATCCAAAAATATATTGAATTATTTGGAATGTAATCCAAAAATATATTGAATTATTTGGAATTGAAGAATATAATGTGTATTTTTGTAACCGTTATTAATAATGATTATTAGGTATGATACAGCGCATTTTAGAAAAAGCTATCCAGCAACGATTGGGTCAGGGTAAAGCCCTTATCCTCTTTGGTGCACGCCAGGTGGGTAAGACCACAATGCTAAAAAACATGCTTCGTGAGCGTGATGACGTTTTATGGTTAAACGGTGACGAGCAAGATGTGCGTAGCTTGTTTGAAAACGCTTCTTCAACCATGCTTGGTGCTGTTATTGGAAAAAAGAAGATAGTGGTTATTGATGAGGCCCAGCGAATTGTAAACATTGGGTTGTGCCTAAAATTAATAATTGATAATATACCTGATGTGCAAGTGGTGGCTACGGGTAGTTCTTCTTTCGATTTGTCGAATATGATTAACGAACCTCTTACGGGTCGGAAGATAGAGTATTGGATGTATCCACTTTCTTTCGGCGAGTTGGTAGCGCATAACGGCCTCTTGGAGGAGAAACGGCTCTTGGCGCATCGTTTGGTTTATGGTAGTTATCCTGACGTTGTTAATAATGTTGGCGACGAGAAAATGGTGTTGAGCGAGCTGGCCGACAGCTATCTTTATAAAGATATCTTAATGTTTGATAAGATAAAGAAGAGCGATAAGTTAGTTAAATTGTTGCAAGCCTTAGCGTTTCAGATGGGGTCGGAGGTGTCGTATAACGAATTGTCGCAGACGTGTGGCCTTGATCCTAAGACCGTAGAAAACTATGTCATGCTTTTAGAACAGTCGTATATAGTGTTTAGGTTAGGCTCTTTTAGTAGAAACTTACGCAACGAACTTAAATTTGCTCGTAAGATATACTTTTGGGATTGCGGAATTCGTAATGCTGTGATAGGAAACTATCAGATGTTAGAGAATAGATTAGATACGGGCGCTTTGTTTGAAAACTACTTGGTGTCGGAACGATTGAAGAAGCTTCGTTATGAAAAATCTTATGCAAAGAGCTATTTTTGGCGTTCAACTACCAAGCAAGAAATAGACTATATAGAGGATATTGACGGACAACTAACAGCTGTAGAATTTAAGTGGAACCCCAAACGAAAGGCAGCGTTGCCCTTGTCCTTCTCTCGCTCTTATGCAGATACTGATTTTAAGGTGATAACAAGAGATAATTATGAAAGCTTTTTGTTGTAGGCGTTAGATGATATGGTAGAACAGGGCACCGAAACCCTGTTCTACTTTTTTTGAAACACGAATTATCCATGAATTTAACCACGAATTATTGTCGCTGAATATTTAAACGAACACAGATTGCAGATGTGCCAATAAAGTAGGACGGTGGTCTCCGTGCCCCGTCCTCCCGACATTAGAAATGGCCAATAAATATATGAGGTTATCTATTCTGAAGTGCTGGGTGCTGGAGGACGGGGCGCGGAGGCCACCGTCCTACTTGGAGGTGGCCTCTGTTTAGATAAAAATGAATACTTGCAATAATATATTAAGTAGGTGTTCATAATTATTGATATACAATATATTTCTTCAATAAAAAATCGAAAAATGTTGTCATTCTTGTTTAAAGAACACTCTTACCATTGTACTTGTTTATGCCTTTGTCGAACAAATTTTTCTTCCTTTGTATATTTATTCAGTAATGTCATTGTTAATGTGTAAAGCCATTTAGTAACGTTATTTGTTGTGTGTAAAGCTATTTAGTAAAAGAACGAGTAGGGTGTAAAGGAAAATAGGAAAAGGGGTGTAGAAAAGTGGTATGTTGCTTATTATTAGGCTAAAGGCTTGATATACTTGGCGATATGCAGCCTATAATAGGGCGAAACGCTTGATAGAATTGTGTGAAATGCTTGAGAAAGTCATCTCACATCGACCGTTATGAACATGCGTAACGGTCGTTATGAACACGTGTATCGACCGTTATGAACATGTGCATCGACCGTTGTGAGATGACATTGAAGCCGTTTTTGCCTGATTTTCACCTTGTTTTCATTAAATTTTCACCTTGTTTTCGTCAAACCCTCACCTTGTTTTCGCCACATTATCTCTTTGTTTTTAATAAAACGAGGCGTGTTTCTTGTGTTCTTTCTGCGTGCGCTATTCGCGGTATAGATACAAATTATGTGCTTTCTTATTTGGTTGACATTATTTAATTTCGTATCTTTGCAAACGTTATGACGGTAAGTTGTGCCTCGTTGATGAGGCTGCAATTCTGACTGAGACAATATAATATTTTTTTGATACAAAAACTATCGCTTTTTATGATAAGAAATTTTTATTGCGGTGTGACGATTTTTAGGTTTCCTTCGGTTCGTGCGAGCGCTGCTCGTTAACAAAAGATGCTATGAAGACGTTGGCTGTCAGCACGTCATAAGTGAGTGAACATGAATTATATATACTCTAAATAATATATTACTAATATGCGTTTAATCATTGAACAGAATTACGACCAGCTCTCAAAATGGGCTGCCGAGCACGTAATCGAGAAAATTAACAGTTTCAACCCCACTCCCGACCACAAGTTTGTTCTCGGATTGCCCACTGGCTCATCACCCATCGGTATGTACCGTTACCTGGCTGAGGCTTGCAAGGAGGGACGTGTATCGTTCAAGAATGTTCTCACTTTCAACATGGACGAATATGTAGGTCTGCCCGAAGAGCATCCCGAAAGCTATCACTCGTTCATGGCTACTAACTTCTTCAACCACGTTGACTGCCCCAAGGAAAACATCCACATCTTGAACGGCAACGCTGAAGACCTTGAGGCTGAGTGCGCTCACTACGAGCAGATGATTGAAGAGGCTGGTGGTATCGACCTGTTTATTGGTGGTATCGGTCCCGACGGACACATTGCTTTCAACGAGCCCGGCTCATCGCTTACCTCACGCACCCGTCAGAAGACATTAACCACCGACACCATCGTGGCCAACTCACGCTTCTTCGACAACGACGTGAAGAAGGTTCCCACCACCGCTCTTACTGTAGGTGTAGGCACCGTAATGTCGGCTCGCGAGGTAATGATCCTCGTTAACGGTCACAACAAGACCCGCGCTCTGCAGGCTGCTGTTGAGGGTCCCGTTACACAGATGTGGACTATCAGCGTTCTGCAGATGCACCAGCACGGCATCATTGTTTGCGACGAGGCTGCTACTGAAGAACTGAAGGTAGGTACCTATCGTTATTTCAAGGATATTGAGAAAAACAACCTTTAATGGTGCGTACTCGAACGTTTAAATATGGGCAGAAATTTTGGACTGCATCACATCTTGTATGTGGCAGGGCAAAATTTCTGCCCTTTCTTTGGCTGGCCTTTCTTTTGTGCGAGCCGGCCATAGCCAAGCAGCCCACCCATCAGGGCACCACACCTTGCTGCGAGCAACAGGTTTGCGATGGCCACACATCAACAATCAGTAATAAAAAAGTGGTTATGAAAAAAATCATAGCAAAACGCATTGACGCCACAAAGATGCCCGCAGTGCTGGCCGACATTCCTGCCATGCTTGATGCCGAGGGCGTTGGCTACAACGCTATCGACAGCAACAA
>ENA-ORNT01001882-ORNT01001882.1-human-gut-metagenome-genome-assembly--contig:-NODE-1882-length-13505-cov-13.772788_pt1 | contig 13505 bp, 13 predicted proteins | sample MGYA00242120_ERZ509032 | MGnify/ENA primary metagenome ERZ509032 (study PRJEB26280, sample SAMEA2338729) | human gut metagenome | biome: human gut; feature: human-associated habitat; material: faeces...
AGGGACTATTTGATTAATTAATTAACGTGTCCAATTTTTATTGGACACTAATGATTTCATGATACATGCGTCTGCTAATGCCCCACTTCTGATAGTTAAGTTCTTGCGAACGTGATATGAGATTACTGATACTATCTATCTTTGCATACAGATAGTCCACGATGCCTGCATCAAGAAGTTCGTTGTATCGCTTATTGATGAGTTTTGCAAACCATGGGTCGTTCCACATGCGGTTCACCCATTCCTTAGTTTGCCCATAGCCATAATCGGTCATGAGGCGAGTTGCGGTACCAGGCTTTCGCGAGTCGTTGTTGTAGGCTATGTCATAGTCCCACAATGGTCCCCAATAAATCAGCGAGTCGGCTTGTTCCTTATAGAAATATGTGCTATAGAAGCCATCTATATTTGCAGTAAGCTCGGTGCATATATACCAATCTGCCAACGACACGCTGTCTACCCAATGACGGTAGCCTTTGACGGGGTCGGCATAGTCGGCTGACGACAGTGCTTTCTCAAACTGTGCTACATAGTTTCTGATATATTGGTTTTGCGAATAAACAATATCTTCTTCATCTGGATAATGGATGCGGATAGGCACATTGTAGGTGGTGGTGGTGAAACAGTTGCCATCCTTAAAGCCATCTACCTCGAGGAAATATCCACCTGTGATGTCTGAAGTGTCGGTTAACGGCAAGTCTTGCTCCTTAATATTGACACGGTGTGGACGAACATCTACTTGGTCGCTAATCTGATAGTTGCCCATATAAGTGCCGTTGAGCACAAGGTCGACAAACTTGGCTGCAGGATTAAACTTCAACCCTGCAAACTCGCCCATGAACGATGTTATGGCATTACGCATCAATGTTTTGTCGCCTGCATTTGCTATTAGAGTCCAACTCTTAGCCTTAGCACGTCCCTTGCCTAAGAATTTTTGCTTAGTCTTAAATTTCACTTTGTATGGTTTCTTCGCCAATCCCCATGTAGAGTTGCCTCGTCCACGAATTTGCAACGAGTCGTAGACGGCTATAGAGTCGTTTTCGTCTACATAGTGCATGGTGGCGTAGATGTATACTTCTTTGCTCGTAATAGCAGCATTGTTGAAGGTATTGATGTACACCGTTGGCAGATTTGTCTTACGCACATATTGTTGTGCTGATGCTGCCATAGAAATCAGAAACAGCAGAAATGGTAATACTTTGCGTAGCATAGATGATATTAATGTTTAGTCGGTAATGGTTTTGTTGGTAATGTTAGTAGAAAAAGAGGTTGGTAATGATTTGATATAACGCATTATAGCTCTCGATATAAATACGTATATCGAGAGCTATTTCCACATTATTTTATCGAAGCCAACGAAAGTTAGCTCCTAATGGATTATTCTTTGACATGATTGCGTATCTTTGTCAGGTATGCTTTCATGCGCACAGCATCCTTGTTGTCGATGATGTCGAGGAGTTCCTTCAGCTCGGTGCGTATCTGCGACACTTGGTCGTGGGTGTAGGGGTTGAAGAGAATCTCTTGCAACAAGTAGTCGTCTTCCGACAACACACCCTTGGCAATCTGCATGTGGCGCTTGAAGGTGGTACCAGGAGCGTCCTGATGTTTCATCACGGCTGCAAAGACGAAGGTTGAGACAAACGGAATACTCAGAGAGTAAGCCACCGTTTTGTCGTGTTCCTCGAAGGTGTACTCATAGATGTTGAGTCCAAGCTTCTGGTACAAATCCTTGAAGAATATGCGACCCATATAGTCGCCCTCAGAGATGATGATGGCATTTTCCTGGCTCAACTGATTGAGGTTGGCAAAGGTTGGTCCAAACATAGGGTGTGTAGACACGTATGGATGGCCCGTCTGCTCATAAAACTCTTTGAGATTGGTCTTTACAGAACTGATGTCGCTGATGATGCAGTCGTCGGGAAGATATGGCAACACCTCTTTGAATGCAGGGATGGTGTATTTCACCGTCACGGCATTGATGACGAGCTCTGGTTTGAACTCCTTGATTTCGTCGACCTTGGTGAAGCGTTGACAATTGTAAGTGAAGCGTAGGCGCTTAGGGTCTTTTTCATAAACCGCCACCTCGTGGTCGAACGATAGCAGGTCGATGAAGAAGCTGCCCATTTTGCCCGCTCCCATTATCAATATTTTCATAGCCTTATGCTGAAAAAAGACTTAGTTCTTGTTTACAATCTCTATCTGCTGACGCACGCTCTCGCCATGGATAAGCTCGTAGACATGGGCTACAAAGTCGGCATCCATACCGCAAAGTGTGCCTTGTGCACCACGCTTCTCAAGGATTTCGTTGTAGCGAGCAGACTGAAGCACGGTCATGTTGTGCTCCTTCTTGTATTGTCCGATTTCGCGACATACTCGCATACGCTTAGAGAGAAGTTCCATGAGCTGGTTGTCGAGATCGTCTATCTGATGACGCAACTGCGAGATACCTTCGGTTGTTACAGATTCGCTGCGCACCTGAAGGAGGCTTAGGATGTAGTCAAGAACATCAGGTGTAACCTGCTGCTTAGCATCGCTCCATGCGCTATCTGGGTCGCAATGGCTCTCAACGATAAGACCATCGAAGCCAAGGTCCATAGCCTGCTGACACAATGGCGCGATGAGCTCGCGACGACCACCGATGTGGCTTGGGTCGCAGATGATAGGGAGGTTAGGAATACGGCGACGCAACTCGATAGGAATCTGCCACATTGGAAGGTTGCGATAAATCTTCTTGTCGTAGCTTGAGAATCCACGATGAATAGCTGCCATATGCTTAACGCCTGCCTGATTAATGCGCTCCATACCGCCAATCCAGAGTTCAAGGTCAGGGTTGACAGGGTTTTTCACAAACACAGGGTTGTCGATGCCCTTCATGCTATCAGCCAAAGCCTGCATAGCAAAAGGATTAGCGGTGGTACGTGCACCCACCCACAAAATGTCGACACCATATTTCAAGCAAAGCTCTACATGCTCAGGTGTAGCCACCTCGGTAGCGATTAGCATGCCTGTTTCTTCCTTCACGGCCTTGAGCCATGGGAGAGCAGCCTCGCCATTACCTTCGAAGCCTCCTGGCTTGGTACGAGGTTTCCACACTCCGGCACGGAACATGTGGCAACCTTTGTCTGCCAGCTGTTTTGCTGTTGTCATCACTTGCTCTTCGGTTTCTGCCGAGCATGGACCGGCAATCACGAATGGGCGTTCGTTATCACAAGGTAAGTTTAATGGTTCAAGTTCAAGTTCCATAATCTTGCTGTGTTTATAGTTGTTATTGTTTTGTTTCTTAATTCTTCACTCTTCGTTCTTCATTCTTCACTCTTCGTTCTTCACTCTTCACTCTTACTCCCACTTCAGGGCTTTTATTCTCTGCAAAGCCTCAGCCATTTTCTCGTCCTTAGCACAAAGACTTATGCGGAGATAGCGTTGACCGTTGGAGCCAAAGATAAAGCCTGGAGTTACGAATACGCGAGCCTCATGAAGGATGCGCTCGGTGAGGTCTTCTACGTTGGCATACTTCTCAGGAATCTTTCCCCAAAGGAACATGCCTACCTGCGAAGGGTCGAAGGTGCAGCCTAAGACTGTCATTATCTCTTCGGCTATCTTGCGACGGCGACGATAGTTCTCTACGTTGTATTCCTTGTGCCAAGCATCGTCGTTGGTGTTGAGAGCTTCGGCTGCAGCAAGCTGTATGCCACGGAATGTTCCGCTATCGATATTGCTCTTAATCTTCAATATCCATGAGATAAATTCAGGATTAGAAGCACACATGCCGACACGCCATCCTGGCATGTTGTGGCTCTTAGACATAGAGTTGAATTCTATGCAGCACTCCTTGGCGCCAGGCACCTGCAGGATGCTCATCTTCTTGCCCTCGTTGAGTATGAATGAGTATGGATTGTCGTTGACAACCACAATGCCATGACGACGAGCAAAGTCGACCAACTTTTCGTAGGTCTCCATACGAGCATTGCCGCCTGTAGGCATGTTAGGATAGTTTGTCCACATCAACTTCACGCGGTCGAGATTCATCTTCTCAAGCTCTTCGAAGTCGGGTTGCCATCCATTATCCTCGCGCAGATTGTAGTTTACGATCTTGGCTCCGAGAATCTTGCTCAAAGAGGTGTAAGTAGGATAACCGGGATTTGGCACCAGCACCTCGTCGCCAGGATTGCAGAAAGCGAGAGTGGTATGCAGAATGCCCTCCTTGCTACCAATAAGAGGCTGAATCTCAGTCTTAGGGTCGAGGTCTACATCATACCAACGCTTATAGAAATTTGCCATAGCCTGTCGCAATTCAGGAATACCTACTGTAGGCTGATAGCCGTGGGCGGTAGGTTGAGCTGCAGTTTCGCAAAGTTTGTCTACGGTCTGCTTTGATGGTGGCATGTCGGGACTACCGATGGCAAGGCTGATGATATCCTGTCCCTGCGCATTTAGCATTGCCACTTCTTTAAGTTTGCGACTGAAATAATATTCTTGTACTGCCGATAGTCGGTCGGCTGGTTTAACGCTCTTCATATTCTCCTAAGATTTTGAGTTCCTTGGTCAATGGTATTATGGCGTCTATCGACTGGCGGTAGCGCACGATGTCGCTGTAAGTAACGTCTACATAGAATAGGTATTCCCACTCATGTCCGATAACAGGCAACGACTGTATCTTGGTGAGGTTGATATCGTAGAAGCTCAATATTGTGAGCACCTTCGACAGCGAACCTTCATCGTGAGGCAACGAGAACACAAGGCTTGCCTTATTGGCTTTCGACACAGGGCGAAGCAGGTCGGCCTTGTTAGGATTGCAGACTACGAGGAAGCGGGTGAAATTGTGCTTATTGTCCTCGATATGGTCTTCCAACACCTTTAAGCCATAATGGCGTGCAGCCTCAGCGTGGCAGATGGCTGCCCATCCGTGGCATTGGTGGCGCTGAATAAACTCAGCAGCTCCAGCTGTATCTTCAGCTTCCACAGCCTTGAGGTCGGGATGGTTGGAGATGTAGTTGCGACATTGCATCAGAGCCACAGGATGCGAGTGAACCTCGGTGATGGTTGTGATATCGTCGTCGGGCAAACAGCTTATGGCATGCTGTATGTGCAATTTATGCTCGCCCACAACGGTAGTGCCGCTGTCGCGCAATAGCTCATAGTTGTGGAGGAGCGAACCAGCGATGGTGTTTTCTATTGCCAGCATACCTATCACGGTAGGGTCGCGCTTGATATTCTCAAACACCTCTTCAAACGAAGAACAGCAGATTAGCTGTATTTGTTCACCTTCGAAATATTGGTGTGCGGCGATGTCGTGGAACGACCCGATGACTCCCTGTATTGCTATTCGTTTCATGTCTATATTTTTGGTTTTTGTATTCAGCTTTCTTTTCGGGGATGTTTCGGGGGTGTTTGTTTTTAGGAGGTGTTTGTTTTAGGAGGTGTTGTTTTAGGAGGTGTTGTTTTTAGGGTTAAAGATTAAACTGAAAAACGGTCCTGCTCTATGTTATAGGGCGGGACCGTTTCGTATGTTATTGTTTCTTTTTAAATCCTAAGTTGAAATCTACACGCAACTTCCCGCTTTACAAATGCTTGCAAAGTAAAAGTAAAAGTAGTAAAAAGATGCATATAGATTCTTCATATCAATCGTTGTTTTGTTTAGCGCTTGTTGTTTTTTATTGTTAGCGCTTATTGATTTTTATTGTTTACGCTGCAAATATATGACTTTTATTTCAATGATGCAAACATTTTGTTGTTTTTTTGCTCATTGTAGTTGCAAATTGTAGTTTTTACCCTTAAAGCCATTAAATTCTTCACTCTTCGTTCTTCACTCTTCACTTACAATCCCAGCGGATTAATATTCTTATAAGCTTGCTCCACCTTGCATTGTATTCCCTCACGACCTTCGGCTGTGAAATCGCCTGTGGTGCCATCAAGGGTATCTGGAGCTATTTCAAGAACCTGGCGCATGTCGGCTTCGGCTCCTTCTTTGTCGCCCATAGCCAACTTCACAGCTCCACGCTCTCTGAAAGCCTCAACGCTGAAAGGATTTAGGTCTACCACCTTATTATATATATTAATAGCCTCCTCGTGGTTGCCCAACGCTTCGTTGACACGAGCCAAGAGCAACTGAGCCTCTTCGCTATCTGGAGCCTCGGCTACCAACTTCTCAGCATCTTCCTTAGCACCATTGCTGTCGCCAAGCTTAAGCAATTGCTGACCGCGAAGCAAGTAGGCATCCAAGTTGTCGGCATCCAAAGCAATAGCCTTGGTGAGCATAGCGATGGCTGGAATATCATTGCCATTGCCAATGTAGCCACGAGCATAGAGCAAGCAGGCACGACTATTGTCGGGCTGCAACTCCAGTATGCGGGCGCAATCTGCAGTAACAACATCATATTCGTCTGCCAAATATGCCATCTCTGCCTTGCGCATTATAAGCGCAGCATTGTCAGGCTCCAGCTCTACGAGCTTGCCATATTGTTCTGCCGACTGCGCATATTCGCCAAGCTGATATAAAGCAACAGCCAACTGCTCGCGCACTTCGGCATCGTCTTTGATAGCCAAAGCATGCTCGAAACATTTCACAGCATAGTCTGCATTGCATTGGCATTGGCGCAACGCACGAATGCCATCATTCTTTAATATCTCAAAGTCTTTGTCTGCCGACTGCTTCTTCTCGTCAGCGGCATTATCGTCGGTAACACCGAACAATGATTTCAAAAATCCCATGTCTATTTTATGTATATTAAGTTCAAAATTGTAGTTTACCGTGCAAAAATACAAAAAAAATGCGCAGAATACAAAAAACTTGCAGTATCTTTTAATAAGATACGCGGCGCTCAGGAATGTACAAAGAAAAAAACTGCGTGTTTTTCTTTGCCATTCCATTCGCTTGCAGTATCTTTGTAAAAAACAAAAACATAACATCATGGAAATATGCATAGTTTGCGGAGCCAGACCTAACTTTATCAAGGTGGCTCCACTCATTAGGGCTATAGACAAAAGCCAAAAAGAAGGGCACGACATTCATTGCTCATTAGTATATACAGGTACAGAAACCGACCCTACACTCGAAACTTCGCTCTTCAGCGATTTGGAGTTGCGCAAGCCGGATGTTTGCTTGGGCGTTGACTGCGAAAACCTGAACGAGCTTACTGGTCGTGTGATGTCGCTATTCGAACATTATCTCAGCCATCGCAAAACGGATATTGTGGTGGTGGTAGACGACCTTGCATCTACCATGGCTGCTGCCATAGTAACAAAGAAGCAGGGCATAAAGTTGGCTCATATCGCTGCTGGCACACGCTCGTTTGACATTTCTATGCCAAAAGAGATTAATCGCCTTGTGATCGACGGACTTTCAGACATTCTGTTCACAGCAGGCATGAGCAACAACTCTATTGCCAACCGCGAAGGTGCTGAGCTTTCTAAGGTTTATATGGTGGGCAACACTCTCATCGACAACCTACGCTTTATGCACGGCAAATGGCAAGATCCAAGTCCGCTCGAAGGTCTGCGACTCCAAAAGGGTGGCTACATGCTCTTCACCCTAAATCGCAAAGCGCTTATCGCTGATACCGAAGGTCTGCGCGCTATGGTTAATGCCGTGGCTAAGGCAGCAACAGGAATGCCTGTGGTGGCACCACTCAGAGGTTTGGCTCGCAAGGCTGTGGAAGAGGCTTTGGAACCAGAACTAAAGGGCGTGTTCCATATCGTAGAACCTGTGGGCTACCTTGAGTTTGGATGGCTCGCTGCTCATGCTGCTGGCGTAATCACCGACTCGGGCAATGTGGCTGAGGAGGCTACATTCAATGGTGTGCCTTGTCTCACTCTCAACGACTATACCGAGCACATAGAAACCGTGAAGGTTGGTACCAACGAGCTTGTAGGCGAAGACCCAGAGAAGATTACTGCTGCTATCGATGCAATAAGAAACAACAAATGGAAGAAGGCACAGATTCCTGACCGTTGGGACGGACGTAGCGCAGAACGCATATTGCAGGTATTGGTGGCAGGCAACTAATTTTCGCAGCCTGTGTATCTTATTTTCCTTAATAAAGAACGATTTTTATAAAGAGAACTATATTTTTTATACCCTTTCGGGTGCAATATAAAATAAAAGTATTATATTTGCACCCGAAAGGGTATAATTGTTTATAACAACTTGATATGGAAACATCAATAGCTGCATTCATAAAAGAAAGGCGCAAAATGTTTAACCTCACTCAGATTGACCTTGCTGAGAAATCGGGAGTGGGATTAAGGTTTGTGCGCGAACTGGAACAGGGCAAACCCACACTACGCCTCGACAAAGTAAACCAAGTATTGGCTTTGTTTGGTCATGAGGTAGGAGCGGTGCCTGTGAACAAAGAGTAAGTAGAACTAAAGCATAAATAAAGAAAAGTATGAAGAGTGCCAAGATTTTCATGTACGACCGCTATGCCGGAATACTGACAGAAAATGAGAATGGATTCTCCTTCGTCTACGACACTGAGTATCTACAACAGACTGATGCCGAGCCTATTAGCCTAACCATGCCTCTGCGCGAGGAGCCTTACGAAGACAAAGTGCTCTTTCCTTTTTTCGACGGACTAATTCCAGAAGGGTGGTTGCTAAATATAGCTGAGCGCAGTTGGAAGATTAACCAACGCGACCGCATGTCGCTATTGCTTGCATGCTGCAAAGACTGCATAGGAGCTGTGAGTGTGGTGCCAACCGACGAAAATTAAAAATCCTTACCATCATGAACAAATGTCTATATTGCTATAAGCCTTTGAAAGAGGGACAGACGGATTTTCATCCTGCCTGCGCCCACAAACTATTTGGCATAAAAGAGGCTCCAATCCTCCCCTATCGCCGTAGCCAAATTGCCGACCTCGCCAAACAGGTGGTGAGGGCGCAAACCACGCTTACAGGTGTTCAGGCTAAGCTGTCGCTCGATGTAAACCCTGGTGGTCGCAACGAGCCAGACAGATTTACCATCGTAGGACTATGGGGACGCTATATCCTTAAGCCACAGACTGATGCCTATCGTGCTCTGCCTGAACTAGAAGACGTGACCATGCACATGGCAGAGGCTGCAAAGATAGCCGTTGTGCCACATTCGCTTATTCGGTTTGCCGATGGCGAACTATGCTATATCACTCGCCGCATCGACCGCGACCGCGATGGCTCTAAGATAGCCATGGAAGACATGTGCCAACTGTCGGAACGCCTAACAGAATATAAATACAAGGGGTCGTATGAGCAAATAGCAAGGCAAATAAAAACATATTCTGCCACACCACAACTCGACCTTGTGAACTTTTGGGAAGTGGTGGTATTCTCATGGATAACGGGCAACTCCGATATGCACCTCAAAAACTTCTCGCTCTATAAAACTCCGCTTGGCTATAGTCTCACCCCCGCCTACGACTTGCTCTCAACAGCCATTGCCATGCCTGAAGACAAAGAAGAACTGGCGCTAACGCTAAATGGCAAGAAAGCAAAACTAAAGCGTAGCGACTTTGAGCACTCAATAATAGCATCGGGAGTAAACGAGAAAGTGCTCGACAACATAGGCGTGGAAATGCAGGTGATTCGTGTGGGTGCCTACAAGAGCGCCGTGGAGCCTTACATGCTCGACGCCATGAGTCCCGAAAACCGCGAACAGCAGCAACTGTATCTGGGCAACATCTGGGGCGTGATTGAAAACGAGATGGCAGACGCCAGAAAGATTGACCGTGGCGCGTTCAACCAATACGTGGATAGCATACTGCTGGTTCAGCCAGCCGACACTCTGATTAAGCGCCATTTGGTGGACGCGAAAATCTATCGCCCCGAATTTGAGAACCGTCTTCGCAAACTCACCAACGTGAAGGAGACCGACGACCTGAACTTCGTGTCGCCACAAATGCTTGCCACCAACTACGATGCTGGCGAAAATAAAGACGGCGTGATAGCAGTGGTGTATGCTTGCGGTGAAATCGACGGCGGCACACCAGGCGAAGGCATCGACAGCGAACAACTGGTGGACTGCATCGGAAAGCTCCAGCGCAACGATGATGTGAAGGCACTGGTGCTGCGTGTGAACTCGCCCGGCGGCAGCGCGTTTGGCTCCGAGCAAATTTGGCACGCCCTCGAAAACTTCAAAAAGGCGGGCAAGACGTTCGCCGTGTCGATGGGCGACTATGCGGCTTCGGGCGGCTACTACATCTCGTGTGGCGCCGACCGTATATTTGCCGACAGCACCACCATCACGGGCAGCATAGGCATATTTGGCGTGATACCTTGCGCACAGGATTTGGTGGAAAACAAAATTGGCGTGAATGTGGAAGTGGTGAAAACCAACGAAAACGCCGACCTCTTGGCGATGGGTGTGCTCTCGAAACGACTCACACCAGCCCAACGCCAGTCGATTCAAAACAGCGTTAACGAAGGTTACGAACTGTTTACCAAACGCTGTGCCGATGGCAGAAAAGTGAAACAGGATTCAATTAAGGCAATAGGTGGCGGACGCGTATGGGACGGCATCTCTGCTAAAAAGATAGGTTTAATCGACCAATTTGGCTCGCTTGCCGATGCCATAGAGTGGACAGCAAAGAAAGCGGGGCTCAACACCGGCTACTACAGCGTGGAATGTTATCCTACAATGGAGGAAAACATGATGGCGATGCTCGGAAAGTATATGCAAATGCGCACCACAGAGAAGATGAAGCGCGACATGGGCATGTTCTACGCCTATTACGAGAGCATTCAGGCTATTCTGCACCGCGACCACATTTTGTGTCTGCTTCCTGAAACCGAACTGAAATAATCTCATTTTATCTCAATCTGAAATTGAAGGAATTTTTAACTAAAATATTAAACAAAGAACAGCGCAAGACCGCAGTTGAGCTGATCCTCACTCCATTCTCGTGGCTTTACGGGGCTGGGGTTTGGTTGCGCAACGCCGCCTTCAATATGGGCATACTCAAGCAGGAGTCGTTTGATGTGCCGGTAGTGTCGGTGGGCAATATCACGGTGGGCGGCACTGGCAAAACGCCACATGTGGAATACATCGTGGAGGAATTGTGCCAAAAATACCACATCGGTGTGCTCAGCCGTGGCTACAAGCGCGAAACTCACGGCTTTATCATGGCGCGTGAAACGCTCGGACCAAAGGACCTGGGTGACGAGCCATATCAAATTTACCATAAGTTCTTGGGCATGATTACGCTGGCTGTGTGTGAAGACCGCAGAAAGGGTATTCACGAAATGCTGAAGCTCGACCCCGACATCAATTTGATTTTGCTCGACGACGCTTTCCAGCACCGCTATGTGAAGCCAAAGGTGAACATCGTGCTGGTGGACTACAACCGACCACCATACAACGACCGCCTCTTGCCTTTGGGCACGCTCCGTGAACCATTCCGCTATATTTTGAAGGCGGATATCGTGATAGTGACCAAGTGCCCTTACGACATTTCGCCACTGGATATGAAGTTGAGCAGTAAGAACTTGGACCTCTATCCTTCGCAAAAGCTCTATTTCTCGCGCATCGAATACGCTTATCCGAAGCCCGTGTTCCCCATTTCGCAGGTGTTACTCGAAAACCTGTCGTTCCTCGGACCGAGCGACCTGATTTTGGGACTTACCGGTATTGCCAACCAGCGCCCATTCGTGAAGTATCTGCGTAGCTTCAATGCGCAGGTGAAGGTGATTCATTACGACGACCACCACGACTACACTCGTGAGGATTTTAAATACATTATCAAGATTTTCAACGAGTTGCAAGGTGCGCAGAAATTCATTGTCACCACCGAGAAAGACGCGGTGCGCATTCTCAACAATCCATATTTCCCGATTGAAATGCGCTCATACATCTACTTCATTCCTATCAGGGTGACGGTGAATGTGAACGAAGACGAGTTTATACACGTGCTTGAGGCGAAAATCAACGCCCCTACTGAAGAATAATATTTTTTTACAACAAATGACGGTGCAGCACACACTCTACCGACATGTGGCACCGGCGTGATATATCCCCAATTATTTATTTTAAAACTAAACCAACAATATTATGGAACAAGAAAAAAACTGGTTAGAACTGATTAGCGAAACCGCAGCTTATATTACAGAAAAAGTGGGCGAAATGCCTAAAACAGCAATTATCCTGGGCACTGGCTTGGGAGAACTTGTGAAACATATCGACATTAAGGTGGCAATCCCTTATTCGGAAATTCCTAACTTCCCTGTGTCAACAGTTGAGGGCCACAGTGGCCGCTTGATTTTTGGTAACCTCGGCAGCAAGTACATCATGGCTATGCAAGGCCGTTTCCACTTCTATGAGGGCTACAGCATGAAGGAAGCCACTTTCCCAGTGCGTGTGATGAACAAGTTGGGCGTGAAGACACTTTTCGTGTCGAATGCAGCAGGCGGTATGAACCCAGAGTTCCGCATCGGCGACTTGATGATTATCAACGACCACATCAACCTCTTCCCAGAGCATCCATTGCGTGGCAAAAACTATAACGAACTTGGCCCACGTTTCCCAAGCATGGACGAGCCTTACAGCCACCGCCTCATTAAGAAGGCGAAAGAGATTGCGGCAGAGAAGAATATTCGCCTGATGGAAGGTGTGTATGTGGGCACACAAGGTCCTACATTCGAAACTCCAGCAGAGTACCGCTATTTTAAAGCCATTGGCGGCGACGCTGTCGGAATGAGCACAGTTCCGGAGGTAATCGTTGCTCGACATGGAGGAATGGAAGTGTTTGCCATCTCTGTAATCACCGACCTTGGCGGCATGGACGATCCTGTTGAAGTTTCTCACGAAGAAGTTCAAAAAGCCGCAGCAGAGGCGCAGCCAAAGATGACGGCTATCATGAAGGGTCTTATCAACGAATTCAAAGCTTAGGATGGCTGATACGGAAATTTCAACGCTCGGCGAATTCGGACTTATTGAGAATCTGACCAAAGGCGTAGAACTGAAGAATCCCTCATCGGTAAAAGGTGTCGGAGATGATGCCGCTGTGCTTCATTATGGCGACAAAGAAACACTTGTCACCACCGACCTGCTTCTTGAAGGCATTCACTTCGATTTAACATATGTGCCGTTAAAGCACCTCGGCTATAAAGCCGCTGTGGTAAATTTCTCCGACATATATGCAATGAATGGCAAGCCTCGTCAAATAACAGTTTCGTTAGGCGTGTCAAAGCGTTTCACAATCGAACACCTGCAACAGCTTTACGATGGAATAAAGCTGGCATGTGACGTCTATGGTGTAGACCTTATCGGCGGCACATCGGCATCAGCCACAGGCCTGCTTATCAGCATCACATGCATTGGAGAAGGCGAAAGTGGAAAGATTGTGTATCGCAATGGAGCCAAAGATACTGATTTGATTTGCGTGTCAGGCGATCTTGGCGCGGCATATATGGGTTTGCAACTGCTTGAGAGAGAAAGAGTGGCTTCTGAAGGAATCAAAGATTTTCAGCCAAAATTCGCTGGCAAAGAATATATCCTCGAACGCCAACTAAAGCCAGAGGCTCGCCAAGACATAATTGAA
>ENA-ORNT01001883-ORNT01001883.1-human-gut-metagenome-genome-assembly--contig:-NODE-1883-length-13497-cov-8.430888_pt1 | contig 13497 bp, 10 predicted proteins | sample MGYA00242120_ERZ509032 | MGnify/ENA primary metagenome ERZ509032 (study PRJEB26280, sample SAMEA2338729) | human gut metagenome | biome: human gut; feature: human-associated habitat; material: faeces...
CCGCGTAAAGCAGCGCGTCGCAGTCCTGCGCCCAGTCCGTCTCGACCGCGCTGCCGCAGGAGAGCACCACCACCATCTTCTTGCACACGGCGCGCAGCTTTTTCATCAAGGCGATTTGGTTCTCCGGCAGGCGCATGTGCGTGCGGTCAAGCCCTTCCGTCTCAAAGCACTCCGGCAGACCGAGGTACACCACCGCGCAGTCCGCGGTTTTCGCCAGCTGCACCGCCTCATCCAGACTGGTGCAGAGCTGGGCGTCAAAGTGATACTTTGCCTTCTCGGTCAGACGCCGGGTCAGCTGCTCCTCCACACCGGCGGGCGTGACGAGATACACCTTATCAAAGGGGCTCTCGCTCATGCCGGGCATGGTGGATTTATCCTTTTTCTGCTCCTCGGGGCTCAGGCCGGTCTCCAGCGCGGAGAAGAAGGCTTCGGCGCCCTCCTCCTCGGTCAGGCCAATGATGGCGCTCATGTGGCGCACTTTAGCCATGTTCAGCACGCGCAGCAGCGCAGCAGCCTGCTGCGGGGTGCGGCAGGCGTCCAGAATGACCAGCGGGCGCTGGGAAAGCACCCGGATGCTGCAGCGGTTGTCCACAGCGGCAATGCCATCCAGAATCGCTTCATCGGAGATGTCCACCTCTTTGCGGCAGAGCGCCAGCGCCAACTCTACCGCCATGGCGGCATTGCCTGCGGCGTGACGTCCCAGAAAGGCCAGCGGCACCGTATAGCCGCCGTAGTCCACCCGGCTGGCAAACTGTTCTGCTTCCAGAAAGGTGATATCCTCCGGATCGGGCACTACCAGCTCACAGCCGCACTTGCCCGCAGCCACGATCAGCTCACTGAGCACCGCCTTGGGCTGCTCCGGCGCGGTGACGCAGATGCTGTCCTTGCGCATCACACCGCCCGCCAGCGCAGCCAGACGCTCCACCGAGCGGCTCACGCCGTCCGGTCCCACCGCTGTGACGGCGCACACCGGCATTTTTGGCAGCACCGCAGCCAGACCTGCGTCCGGCAGCTCTACTACCGCCAGCGTGCAGCCGGCTTCGCCAAAGCAGTACGCAGCGGCGACAAGCTCTGCCGCCTGCAAGGGCAGCTCCTCATGGGCGGCAAGGGCATCGGCGGCGCGGCACAGCAGTGCTTCGTCCACCGGCTTGCCATCCACACGGATGCGGGCAGCAAGCGGCTCGCACCCGGCATGGTAGACACCGGCACGGATCCCCTGTGCCTGCAGGATGGCCGTCAGCAGACGCGCCACCGCCGTTTTACCGGCAGTACCTGCTACGCCCACGAACTGCACCTGCTGCACCGAGGCGGGCAGCAGTGCGCCCAGCTGCGCCGGGTCGGCAAAGCCGTCCGGCAAGGCTGCAAAATACTGATTTGCCTGTTGGATGGTCATTCGTGTCTCCTTTTTATGTGATAATACAGTCCCTCGCAGGCCAGCAGCAGCACAATGGCAACAAGGATGCCGGCCAGAACACCGGCAGAATCCAGCCACACATCGGTGACCTGACTGCTGCGCCCTTCTGAGAAGAGTTGAATAGTCTCATCGGTCAGCGCCGTCAGCACACCACCCAGCATGGGCACGGTGATATGCCGCAGCGGGTGACGGCTGTACACCCGCATACAGAGCATGAGCAGAAAGCCCTCCAGCGTATACTCGCAAAAGTGTGCCAGCTTGCGCACGATGTGCATGGTCAGATGCTCTGCCAGCCCCGGGTGTCCCAGACGGCGCAGGATGATGCGCATCCACGCCAGCACCCGGCCGCTGGAGCCAGAGGAGACCGTCGCCACCGCCATGGAGTTGGAAAAGATGAACCAGATGCAGGCGATGAGTGCAACGGTAAAGACCACACGTCCCGCAATGACCCACAGCGAGGTGCGTTCCGTATCGTTATAGCGTTCCACAGTCTCAACCCAGAGCCTTGATGCTCTGCTCAATGTTGGCCAGCTTGTCCTGGCTCTTGGCGAACTTTGCGCGGATTTCCTCCACCAGAGCCGCCGGGGCACGCTCCACGAACTTGGGATTGTTCAGCTGGTTGCCGAACATGGCCATTTCCTTTTCAGCCTTGGCCTTTTCCTTGTTCAGACGAGCCAGCTCCTTTTCACGGTCGATGAGCTCCATCATGGGGATAAAGCCGCGGGCAGCGTGGGTGGACACCTGCACCATACCATCGGTGCTGCCCTCGTACTTTTCGGTAAAGGTCACATCGGTGGCAAAGGCAAACTTGGCCAGATAGACCTGTGCGTTCTGGAAGGGGGCTGCATCGGCAGTTTCGATGATCATGCTGGTCTTTTTTGCGGGATGCACATTCATCTCGGTGCGCATGGTACGCACAGCCTTGATATAATCCATCACCTTTTCAAAGGCTTCCTCTTCAGCGGCCCAGTTGTGAGCGGCGTCAAAGGTGGGCCAAGCCTGCGTCATGATGGTCTCGGCAGAGCCGGGCAGAGCCTGATACAGTTCCTCGGTGATGAAGGGCATGAAGGGATGCAGCAGCTTGAGCGCCTTATCCAGCACATACACCAGCACACGGCGGGCGGTATCGGCCTGCTGTGCGTCGCCAGAGTTCAGGCGGGGCTTTGCGATCTCGATGAACCAGTCGCAGTAGACATCCCAGATAAAGCTGTTGATCTTGGCAGCGGCCAGACCCATCTCGTAGTGCTCCAGATTGTCGGTCATAGCACCGGCCACCTGATTCAGCTTGGTCAGCACCCACTTGTCGCTCATGTCCAGCAGCTCTTCACAGGGCAGACCCGGCTCAAAGTCCTCGGGCAGGTTCATCAGCACAAAGCGGGTGGCGTTCCACAGCTTATTGGCAAAGTTGCGGGCAGCCTCCACCTTCTTTTCGATATAGCGCATATCGTTGCCCGGGGTGGAGCCGTCCACCAGCATAAAGCGCAGGGCATCCGCGCCGTACTGGGCAATGACCTCCAGCGGATCGATGCCGTTGCCAAGGCTCTTGGACATCTTGCGGCCCTGACTGTCGCGGACGATGCCGTGGATGCAGACGGTATCAAACGGAGCCTTGCCGGTGTAAGCCAGACCGGAGAAGATCATGCGGCTGACCCAGAAGCCGATGATGTCGTAGCCGGTGACCAGCGTGTTGGTGGGGTAGAAATACTTGAGGTCGGCGCTGTCCTCGTTGGGCCAGCCCAGCGTGCTGAAGGGCCACAGGGCAGAGGAGAACCAGGTATCCAGCGTATCGGGGTCCCGCGTCAGCTTTGCGCTGCCGCACTTGGGGCAGCTGCAGGGAGCGGACTTTGCCACCACGGTCTCGCCGCAGTCGTCACAATACCAAGCCGGGATCTGGTGACCCCACCACAGCTGACGGCTGATGCACCAGTCACGGGTGTTCTTCATCCAGTTCATATAGTTCTTGGTAAAGCGCTCGGGCACGAACTTGATCTCGCCCTTTTCCACGCTCTCGATGGCGGGCTTTGCCAGCGGCTCCATCTTGACGAACCACTGCTTGGAGATCATGGGCTCGATGGTGGAGTGGCAGCGGTAGCAGGTGCCCACCTCGTGCTTCAGGGGCTCGATCTCCTTCAGGAAACCGCCCTCCTTCAGGTCGGCCAGAATGGCCTTGCGTGCCTCCAGCGTAGTCATGCCGGCATACTTGCCGCAATCCAGCACATGGGGCTCGTTGACGGTGTTCTTACCGGCGGCAAACAGAGCATCGTCGGCAGCCTTGTCGGCAGCGCCGGTCATGTGGCCGTCATAAGTGAACACGCGCACGATGGGCAGGTCGTGGCGCAGACCGACCTCAAAGTCGTTGGGGTCGTGGGCGGGGGTGATCTTCACGACACCGGTGCCCTTGGTCATATCGGCGTGCTCATCGCAGACGATGGGGATTTCCTTGTTCAGCAGGGGCAGCACCACATGGCAGCCGTGCAGATGGGCGTAGCGGGGGTCCTCGCCGTTGATGGCCACGGCGGTATCGCCCAGCATGGTCTCGGGGCGGGTGGTGGCCAGTTCCAGCATCTCGCCGGTCTCCTTGACCGGGTACAGCAGATGCCAGAAGCTGCCGTCCTTCTCCTCGTACTCCACCTCGGCGTCGGAAATGGAGGTGTTGCAGTGGGGGCACCAGTTGACCATGCGGTTGCCGCGGTAGATCAGTCCCTTGTCGTACAGGCGCACGAACACTTCCTTGACAGCCTCAGAGCAGCCTTCGTCCATGGTAAAGCGCTCGCGCTCCCAGTCGCAGCTGCTGCCCAGCTTCTTCAGCTGGCTGACGATGCGGTTGCCGTACTTGGTCTTCCATGCCCAGGCGCGCTCCAGAAAACCATCGCGGCCGACCATCTCCTTGGTCAGGCCCTCGGCGCGCATAGCTTCCACCACCTTGGCTTCGGTAGCAATGGAGGCGTGGTCGGTGCCGGGCACCCACAGGGCGGCATAGCCCTGCATCCGCTTGGTGCGGATGAGGATATCCTGCATGGTGTTATCCACCGCATGGCCCATGTGCAGCTGACCGGTAACGTTCGGTGGCGGCATCACGATGGTATAAGGTTTCTTGTCCGGATCGGCCTTCGTGTGGAAGTAGCCGCCGTCCAGCCAGAACTGGTAGATACGATCTTCCACCTGACTGGGATCGTACTGCTTTGCAAGCTCTTTCATAGTGTCCTCCCAAAAATTTGATGAAGTGGGACGCAAAAAGCCGCCCCACGGAGCGTTCCATGGGACGGCTGTAAATACATGACCGCGGTACCACCCAAATTGCGCGGAAGGTTCCGCGCCCCTTGATGCCCCTGTAACGTAAGGCAGACCCGAAAGCGGCTTACCGGCAAGGCTCACCGCTCCTGCTCCAAAGTGACAGTGCCCCGCCGGTATCCCGCCGGGTTTTCAGCTGCCCCCGGCTCTCTGTGCGGTCCCAGACGATGCACACTCTTTTTCAACGCATTTATAAAAAGAATATAACGTTTTTTGTGGGATTTGTCAATCAGTTTTTCAAACCTTTCACCCACCGCACCAGCTTCCATGCCTTTGCGCCCAGATGCGGGCAGTAGCTTACCATCAGCGCCTGCAGCTTCTGGCTTTGATTTCCCGGCGGAATCTCCCACGCAGCATGACGGTGCAGCTTTGCTGTTTTCAGCACCATTTTTTCCTTCTCGGAATCCCGCTCCGGCTGGTTGACCAGCCGGAAATATACCTCGGCGCAGGACATGACGCAGCGCTGTTCCGTAGTGCTGCGGAAGGGGTCCGGCTGCCCCTTTACCAGCTGCCAGATCTGTTCCCACGCCAGTGCCGCCGTGTAAAAGCGCAGGCTCGGCTCCTGCCGCACGGCAGAGCTTGGACGTTCAAGGTAAGCATACAGCGGGCAGTTCAAAAATGCCAGACTGCCTGCCTTGAGGAATTCCGTTACAAAGAACAGGGCATCCTCCCCGTAGAACAGCGCCGGGTCAAAGCGAACATCCTGCAGCACCTCCCGGTGGGTCAGCATCCGCCAGCAGTGCCCGCCGCTCCATTCCTGCATCCACGAGTAGTTTTCCGTCGTGATTTTCTGCGGTGCCGGGCACTCCGTCACCGTCCACAGAGTCTCGTTTTCCCGTATGCTGCGGTAGCGGCACATGGCAATGCGGGTACCGCAGCTGCACAAAGCATCGTACAGCCATTCCAGATACTGCGGCAGCACAAGGTCGTCGGAATCCACAAAGCAGATATACTCGCCCCTTGCCTGCTCCAGCCCAAAATTGCGTGCCGAGGACACCCCGCCGTTTTCCTTACAGAAAATACGCAGCCGGGCATCCTGTGCCGCATAGCATTGCAAAACCTCAAGACCGGCATCCGTAGAACCATCATCCACCAGCAGCAGTTCAAAATTTTGGTAGGTCTGTGCCAGCATACTGTCCAGAAACTCTGGCAGATACTTTTTTACATTATAAACCGGCGCGATCACCGAGATCAAGGGGATTTTTTCTGTATTCATCCGGCTCTCCTTTTTAAAATTTCCAACCCACGCCGCTTCAGCGCTTCGTACTCCACGCTGCGCCGGTAGAGCAATACGATCACTCCTGCAAACACCGCTGTGTAAAGCACACCGTCCAGAACAAAAACGCCGAAATTGCTCACCGGAAAGCGCTTTACCCCGAGCATGGCTGCCGCAGAGACCGCTGCTGTAAGGAGTGTGCGCTTCAGATACTCTGCAAAATAATCCCGAAGTTTCTTCTGCCATGCATCCTGAACGCCATACTTCAAAAAGATGTAGGGTTCTACCCAGGCACAGGTACACAGCGTGCTGATGATGGTGCCCCAGATAATGCCGGTCACGCCGTACTGCCGCACCAGTACAAGCGAGGCCACCAGATTGATGATGGATTCCGCCACCGCTTTGTAGCGGTCGTTCCAGAACAGCCCCATGGCCTCCCGGAACAGCAGATTCGTCTGCCGCATTCGTGTAATGTAAAACTCTGCCACGATGACCATCACGGTGGTCATCGGAAAACAGTATCTTCCGCCAAACAACAGCGTAATAAAGGGGTTAAACAGCATCATCAGCCCGCCGGTCAGGTAAGCGGACATGACAAAGAACATAAAATCCATTTCCTTATAGATTTTATACAGCCGGTCCGAATTTTCCATTACTGCAAAATTGCCGATACTGCCGGAAAAAGCCACAGCAAATTTTCCCATCAGGTTGTTCAGTGCATTGATCACCAACCGGTAATTGGAGTAAAGGCCCACCGTCGCAAGGCCAATAAAGGAGGACATCAGCAGACTGTCCGTATTGCGCACGATGATGGTTGACAGCTTGTGCATACTCATGGCACCGATATTTTTCAGGATGCCGTTCCGCTCCTCCCTTTCTGGCAGCTCATGGCATTCCTTCAGGTATGGAAACTCCTTGTCCACCATGCGGGAAACCATAATGTTGGGTAAAAACTGTATCGCCTGCTGAACCGCCAGATACAGGATGAAGTTCCGGGTCAACAGCAGCACCGTGATCTGCGAAACAGTCTTGATGCACTCGCACGCCATACTCCATCCTGCGCAGATATAGCCTTTCTGGTAGGCCTGATAGATGGAATTTTTATAACTCAGCAGATAGGAACTTGCTGAACCGAGCACATATATCATATAGATCAGGGTGATATGTTCAATGCCCTCGCCGCCCTTGATGAGGTAGGGCAGAAACGGCAGCAGCACCAACCCGAACAGCAACACCGAGACTGCCACCGCCCGGTACATCCACTTGTACAGGTTCATCAGCCGCGCCAGTTTCTGCTCGTCATCCCGGGCTGCCGGTTCATACATGCTGAACACCATAGCCGTACCGATGCCCAGCTCCGCAAAATTAAGGATGCTGAGCACATCGGTAAACAGGCCGTTGACCCCCAGATATTCCGCTGAAAGGCAGCGGATGAACACCATCCGGTTGATGAAGGACAGCAGCATCGTCAAAAACTGCCCGCCGATGTTAAACAGCATATTGATGATCGAATAACGTGTTCTCATGCGATTTTTAATTCTCCCCTGCCTTTGATGTTCCGCAGCCACATATATTCCCGCGGAAATAGCCGCAACAGCAGGCTTTGCAGCCAGAGTCCCGCCGGAACGGTACAATACTGCCGCGTCCGGTCCACCACATCAAACTGCATCCGCAGCATTTCCCGGCTGCGGGGTGCCTTGCGCAGCGCCGGGGGCAGCTGCCGGTACACCCGGCTCACGCTGCCCATCGTAAACTTTGCCGCATTTGCCAGCGCATCGTATACCTCGTTTTCCACGAGGCAGTTCCAATACCGCTGTGCGGCCTCGGCAGCATCAAAATGGCGCAGCGTTTTGCTTCCGTTCATAATGCTGCTGCCGCGCTGCACATAATAATACAGCTCCTTTGGCACCACCACGGCCTTTTTGGTGTTCAGACAGATTTCTGGGAGCACAAAAATATCCTCGTTCAGCTTACCCTCCGGGTAGCGCAGCTGCGCAAAGATAACGCGGCGGTACAGCTTGTTCCACGCAGGCTGCGCCATCGTATTCGTGGCTCTTTTCAGCAGTTCCCGCCCGGTAAAGATCCGCTGTGCAAGCCCGGTGTACGGCGGCAGGCAGGGTATGCCTGCCTCGTCCACCGCAGCGTAATCACACAAAGCAAGGTCAGCTCCGGTGTTTTGCACGGCCTTGTACAGTGTTTCGTACATTTCCGGTGCAATATAGTCGTCGGAATCCACAAAGCCGATCCACTCGCCCCTTGCCACATCCAGCCCGGCATTGCGGGCAGCAGAAAGCCCGCCGTTTTTCTGGTGAAGCACCCGGATGCGGGCATCTTTCGCGGCAGCGGCATCACACAGCGTAGGGCAACCGTCCGGCGAACCGTCCTCCACAAGGATCAGCTCAAAGTCCGTAAAGGTCTGCGCCAGAATGGAATCGATGCATTTTTGCAGATAGTTTTCCACCTTGTACACCGGCACAATGATGCTGAGCAATGGTTTTTCGCAGGGCACAGCGTGTTCCTCCCGTTTTATCTTTTCAGCCCGTCACCTCGGTGCGCAGGCGAGCAATGAGCCGTTCCATCAGCGCCACCCGGTTGAAGGGGGTCATCAGGTAAAAGCCGTCTGCATAAGGTGCAGCCGCTTTGGCTGCCTGCACCGAGACTTCCAGTCCCAGCTCCTCGCCTGCGGCACGATCCAGCCCCTCAAATCTTTGAATGATGGCATCATCCACATGGATGCCGTTGACCTCGTTTTCCATAAAGATGGCATTGCGCTGGCTGACCACCGGCAGGATGCCCGCCAGAATTTTTGCCCGCTCGCCCAGCGTCTCCCGGGCTTTTTTCAGGTTTTCCACCGCCTGTGCCGACAGCACCGGCTGGGTAAGGAAGCCGCTCATACCGTTTTCCAGCTTTTCTGCGGCGCGGCGCAGCTCCACCTCAAAATTGCGGGCGTTCAGGTTCAGCGCACCAAAAACCGTGATGGGTGCGGGCATCTCCCGCCCTTCTCCTGCCAGCGACACGATATACTGTGCCAGCTTGCGGGAGTTGAACTGGTACACATTTTTCACCTCGTCCCGCTCGGCGGTGGGGATGGGGTCGCCGGTAATGGCCAGTACCTCCCGCACACCCTCGGCGTACAGTCCCAGCAGCAGCGCTTTGGTAGCATTCAGGTTGCGGTCCCGGCAGGTCATGTGGGGCAGCACGTTCATGCCCAGTTCCCGGTGCACCCGGCACGCCACCAACGAGGAATCCATCCGTGCCCGGGCAATGGGGCAGTCTGCAATGGTCAGCAGGTCGGCACCGGCGGCCTGCAGACGGCGGGCACCCTCGAGATAGGCGGTCAGGTCGGAATCCTTGGGGGAATCCAGTTCCACCGCAATGACCCGCTGCCCGGTGCGCAGCTTGCGCAAAAAGGCATCGTCCGTTTCCACTGCAGGCTTTGCCGCTGCAGCGGGCTTTGCCGCCGGGGCGGCGGGCAGCGCTTCCGGCAGAGCATCCAGCGCGGTGCGCAGGGCAGCAATGTGCTGCGGCGTTGTACCGCAGCAGCCGCCCAGAATGCGCACGCCCTCGGCGGCAAGGCGGCTCAGCTCCCGGGCAAAATACTCCGGCTTGCCCTGATAGCGCACCTGTGCCCGCGCCACCACCGGGTAGCCTGCATTGGGCATGACCGAAAGGGGCAGTCCCGCATCCCCCAGCTGCTGCACCAGTGCCCGCATCGCACCCGGGGCAGATACACAGTTCAGGCCTACGGCATCCACCACGCCGCTCTGCGCCACGCGGCGCACAAGTTCGGCGCAGTAACGGCCCTCGCGGGTGTAGCCGTCCGGCAGCACCGCAAAGGATACCAGTACAAAGGCCTCCGGCACGGTCTGCTTCAGCGCACGAATCGCTTCCAGCACACCGTCCTCGGCGCTCAGGGTCTCGAACAGAAAATTCCGTGCACCCAGCAGCGCAAAGCGCTTCGCCACAGCAAGATACACCTGCTCCGCCGGGAGATTTTCGGTGTCCGGCGCAGGGCCAAGGTCGGCAAACACTGCCGCGCCGGTCCCCCCGGCGGCCTTTACTGCCAGCTGCCAGCCTGCATCCGCCAGCTGCTCCCAGCCCGGCTGCTGTGCCGCTACCAGACGCGGCAGGCTGAAGGTATTGGTCTTGATGGCGTCCGCTCCGGCGGCAAGATACGCCCGGTGCACCGCCAGAATGCCCTCGGGGTCGGTCAGGTTTGCCTGCTCGCACTCCTGCCCCGGCTTTGCTTTATAATAGGTACCCATACCGCCATCGAACAGCAGCGGCCGCTGGGCTAACAGTTTGCGCACATCTAACATCGATACTTTCCCTTTCCTATAAAAAGACTTCATCTTTCAGTTTATCGTAGTTCACCCATCCGGTCAAGCGGTTTTCTTGATTTCGCTTGCAGCGTGGCCGTTTTTGTGCTATCTTAGGGATAACTTTTGAGAAAAGGGAGAGGATGGATCATGCGCCACACCGGCACACCTGAACTGGAGACCGACCGTCTGCTGCTGCGCCGTCTGCTGCCGCAGGACGCCCCGCAGATGTACGAAAACTGGGCAAATGACCCGGCTGTGACCCGGTTTTTGCGCTGGGAACCGCACAAAAGCCCTGCCGAGACCCGGGAACTGCTTTCGGCGTGGGCAGAGTTGTATCCGAACCCGGATTATTACCAGTGGGCCATGGTAGAAAAGGCCACCGGACAGGTGTTTGGCTCCATCTCCGTATACAACGCCCTGCTGGGTGAGCCGCAGCAAAAGGCCAAGTGGCTGGGGCTGGAACTCTCCGGCGGCATCTGGGAGCCGGGCTACTGCATCGGGCAGAAGTGGTGGGGCAAGGGCCTTACCACCGAAGCGCTGCAAGCTGTGGTGGATTTCTGGTTCAGACAGGTGGGCGGTGCCTTTCTCACCTGCTGCCACGCGGTGCACAACCCCGCCAGCGGCCGGGTGATGGAAAAGGCCGGCTTTGTGTACCATCACAACGACGTTTACCACAAATTTGACGGTACACCGGTGGAATGCCGGTGCTATCTGCTGACAAAAGAACGCTACGATAACAGAAAGGACTTACTTTGAGCGAGCTTTATGATATTCTGACCGAGACCCCTCCCACAAAGGTGGTGCTGCTGGCACTGGATCAGGGTCTGTGGGACTGCGAGCGCAGTCTGGCAGAGCTTTCTGCCCTGTGCGAAGCCAACCACATGGAGGCCGTGGCACAGATCACCCAGAAGCGCCAGACCCCGGAGACCGGCATCGTGCTGGGCAGCGGCAAGCTGGAAGAAGCTTCCCTTGCCGCCCAGACGCTGGGCGCGGAATGCGCTGTGTTTGACGGCGAGCTGACCGGCAGCCAGATCCGCAACATCTCCAACACGCTGGGCGGGCTGGAGGTCATCGACCGCACCATGCTGATCTTGGAGATTTTCCGCAGCCGCGCCGTGACCAACGAGGGCAAGCTGCAGACCGAACTGGCGCTGCTGCGCTACCGTCTGCCCCGCCTGCAGGGCATGGGCGAGGCGTTGAGCCGTCAGGGCGGCGGCGGTGGCGGTGGCGGCGGTGCCCGCCGCGGCGCCGGTGAGACCAAGCTGGAGCTGGATCGTCGTCATGTGCACGCCCGTATTGACGCGCTGGCTGAAAAGCTGGCTGAGATGGAAAAGCGCCGGGGCGAGAGCCGCAAGGCCCGCGCCAAGACCGGAATGCCGGTGGTAAGCCTTGTGGGCTACACCAACGTGGGAAAATCCAGCCTGATGAACGCCCTGTGCGGCCCCAGCGTGGCCGAAGCCGATATGCTGTTTGCCACACTGGACCCCACCAGCCGCAAGCTGGTGCTGCCCAGCGGCATGGCGGTGCTGCTGGTGGACACGGTCGGCTTTGTGTCCCGCCTGCCCCACAATCTGGTGGAAGCCTTCAAATCCACCTTGGAGGAAGCCGCATGGTCGGATGTGATCGTCCGAGTGGCAGATGCCGGGGACGAGCAGCGCGAGGAGCAGCTGTCTGTGACCGATGAGGTGCTGGACGGGCTGGACTGTGCCGACATTCCCCGCCTGACCGTGTACAACAAGTGCGACAAGCCCAACACCCTGAGCTTTGACCCCGATATCCTGCTGACCAGCGCCAAGACCGGCTACGGGCTGGACAAGCTGCTGCAAAAGCTGGACGAAGTGCTCAGCGACCGGGTGCACACCATCCGGGTGCTGCTGCCCTACGACAAGCTGGGACTTGCCGCCCCCATGCGGGAGCGGGGCAGCGTGCAGGTGGAAGAATACCGGGAGGATGGCCTCTACCTGGAGGGCATCGTCAAAACGGAAGACCTCCACTGCTTTGAGGGGTATCTCTGCTGAGGAGACACTTTCTGAATCTTAAAATGCCAAAAGAGCCAGTCTCGTATGAGACTGGCTCTTTTGATACACATAGGCTTACAGGTTTTCAGCCCGCCTTTTCCGGTTCGGCTGCTTCGTCGGAAACCGTGCCGAACAGGCGCTCGTACTCGCCCACAAAGGCCCGCTCCGGCAGCGCGGAGGTCAGGGCCAGCGCCGCCGTAAAGCGTTCCTCCTCCGTCAGCTCAATGTTGACCGGAGGAAAATTCTGCAGCACCCGCTCCAGCTGCGCCCGCACTTCTTTGGCCACAAAGATGCCGCGGTCGGTCATGTAGATCTTCCCGTAGTGCTCTTTGACGATCATGCCGCGCTCCATGAGCAGGTTCATGATGCGTACTACAGAGGGCTTGGTCACGCCCAGCTTCTCTGCAATGCTGCGGGAGCTGATGTCCAGATGCGTCTGCGAGACTTCGTAGATGGCCAGCAGATACCGCAGGTGCGCTTCCGTCAATGGCATCCGCTGCACCCTCCGCAATCTCCATTGCAGCCGCCCTCGCCGCAGCCACCACAGCCACCGCCGTGTTTGTGGGAGTGCCAGGTGACCCAGATCACGCCGCCAAACACGATTGCACCAACGATGATCGTGGGCAGGTTAAAGTTGGCAGCCAGGAATTCCATCATACAAAAGCACTCCTTTCAAAACCGTGCGATATTACTTGCTGGCAGTGATCTTCTTGACGTCGATCTTGACCTCATTGTCGCCAACATACTTGTTGGGACGGACCATCAGGTAGATGAAGCCAACCAGAACAACTGCAGCCACGATGGTGAAGAGGTTGAAGCCAACCTCACCGGTGATCAGACCACCGATCTGGTACACCACCAGAGCCGCGCAGTAAGCCAGAGCGCACATATAGCCAATGGCGATAGCGGTCCACTTGCCGTTGTTCATCTCACGCTTGATAGCGCCCATCGCAGCGAAGCAGGGAGCGCACAGCAGGTTGAAGATCATAAACGCATAAGCAGACAGAGCGGTGTAATCGGCAGCGACAGCGCTCCAGATCTCATCACCGTTCTCAGACAGCTCGCCGCCGAAGTTGTACAGGACGCCGAACGTACCAACAACGTTCTCCTTTGCGATCAGGCCAGTGACGGAAGCAACGGTTGCTTTCCAGTTGCCGAAGCCCAGAGGTGCAAAGATCCAAGCGACCTTGGTAGCGATAGCAGCCAGCACGGAGTTGTCCTGATCCTCGACCATAC
>ENA-ORNT01001891-ORNT01001891.1-human-gut-metagenome-genome-assembly--contig:-NODE-1891-length-13455-cov-9.058731_pt1 | contig 13455 bp, 6 predicted proteins | sample MGYA00242120_ERZ509032 | MGnify/ENA primary metagenome ERZ509032 (study PRJEB26280, sample SAMEA2338729) | human gut metagenome | biome: human gut; feature: human-associated habitat; material: faeces...
GCAGTGTACCGAAGGTAATAATCTGCGCTACACGCTCCTGTCCGTAACGGCGCACCACGTAATCAAGTACCTGATTACGCTTCACATAGCAAAAGTCGGTATCAATATCAGGCATGCTTACACGTTCAGGATTCAAAAAGCGTTCGAACAGCAGATGGTAACGCAAAGGTTCAATATTAGTTATACGCAGCAGATAGGCCACGATACTGCCTGCGGCACTGCCACGTCCCGGACCGACCGGAATATCATGGCTGCGGCAATAATTGATGAAGTCCCATACAATGAGGAAGTAGCAGGCGTAGCCCATAGTGTTGATGATGTCCAGCTCAAAATCCAGACGCTTGCGCACCTTCTCATCCACAACCTCATAACGCTTAGGCAAGGCCTCCTCGCACAGGTGACGCAGATAGCTTACGGCGTCAAAGCCATCGGGCACTGGAAACTCCGGCAGCAGCAGATGGCCGAACTCCATCTTCACGTTGCAGCGGTCGGCAATTTTTGCGGTATTGCTCAAAGCCTCCGGACAGTCGCCGAACAGCGCCTCCATCTCGTCATAGCTTTTAAGATAGTAGCTGTCGTTATTAAAGCGCATACGGTCCGGCTCATCAACCGTGCTGGTCGTCTGAATGCACAGCAGAATATCCTGCGCTGCGGCATCCTTTTGCTGCACATAATGCAAATCATTTGTCGCTACCAGGCCAAGACCGAACTCCTGCGCCAGCTGCTTCAGCTCCGCGCTGACCTTGTGCTCCTCATCAAGGTCATGGTCCTGAATTTCCAGAAAGTAATTGTCCTTGCCGAAAATATCGATATATTCCTGAATGCAGCGGCGTGCTCCCTCCAGGTTGTCCTGCAAAATCATCTGCGGTACCTCGCCGGCAACGCAGGCACTGAGGCAGATAACGCCCTCGTGATACGTTCGCAGCACGTCCTTGTCTACGCGTGGTTTATAATAAAAGCCCTCCAGCTGACCAATGCTGACAATCTTCATCAGGTTATGGTAGCCTGTATCGTTCTCCGCCAGCAAAATTAAATGGTACATGCCACGGTTATTTTTTTCCAGATGCGAGCCCTTGGACAGATACACCTCGCAGCCGATAATCGGCTTGATGCCTGCCTTGGTACACTCCTGATAAAATTCCACTGCGCCGTACATTGCGCCATGGTCGGTAATCGCCAGGCTGTCCATGCCCAGCTCCTTGGCATAGGCCACCAGCTCAGGGATTTTCGAAGCGCCGTCCAGCAGGCTGTATTCCGTATGTACATGTAAATGAGTAAAGCGTTTTGTCATCTCTTGCTCCTTAAATTTAAAAGACCGCTGCCGCGCAAATCTGCGGCAAATGTATGTAAAACTATTCTAGCATTACAGATAAATTTCCTGCCTAAAACTGAAAAAACATACAACCGTGAATTCACAATTCGTTCGTTGTATGTTCTCTTTATCTATGTTACAATATATTCAGACTTTGGACAATCGTGCTTACGGGTGGGCATTGCCATCATTCTCCAACAGAATGGAGGTGATGCCTATGAAGAACTACGACTTTAAGGACCTGATGGCCTTTGGCGTATTCATTCTGGCGTTGCTGACATTTATTTTTCAGTTCAGTAAATAAACCAGACATAGGAAAACCGCCCTTAATCTTTGCCAAGTGACAGGGCGGTTCTTCCGCTTTAAAACTTTTGGCAACCCACCGACGTGGGCGGTTGTCCTTCGTCTATAATATAGCATATTACGCTGCTTTTTGCAAGCAAACTGCTTGCTGCAAAAGCAGCTTTTTCTTTAGAACAAACAACCGAATATAAGAAAACCACTCCCACACATTGCCCGATGGCGGAGTGGCTTCTTGAGCTAATTTTCCACTAAGGCAACCCACCGTATAGGCAGTTCCCCCTTCCCTATAACATAGCATATCACGCTGCTTTTTGCAAGCAACCGCTTGCTGCAAAAGCAGCTTTTTCTTTTCTATTCCCCTTTTTTACCCCACGCCAGACCGATGAGCAGAAAGAACAGATTATACACTAGCGCCGGCAACAGACTGTTGATCTCCCACGGGCTGATATGTTTCCAGAAAAGCGCCGCAAAAATGCCTGCGCCCATAGCAGCCACGCCCATCGAAGCGCGCACCCTTCCCGGGAAGAAAATACAGAAAGTCAGCGGCAGAAAGATACCGCTGCCCCGCAGCGCCATGGATAGGTAATTCCACTCCAGCACTGACGAATCAAGGTGCATAAAGACGAACACCATTGCTGCGACAGAAACGGCCAGCACGCTCAGGCGGCTTGCCCACAGCTGACCTGCAGCCGTAGCCTTAAGCCAGATTTTGCTGACGATATCACGCGAAATCATCGTACCTACGCCCAGCGCCAAGCCGGCGATTGAGCCCAGGGCCGAAAGCAGCACAGCGCCCAGACCGATACCTCCAAGCCATTGCGGCAGATAGGTAACGAGATACAGCGGCAGTGCGTCAATAGAATTTATCTCCGGATGATGCAGATGCATGAACATACCGATCATTACCGACGGCAATCCCACGGGAATTACTATCAGCGCGGCAGCACAGCAGCCGACAGCTGCAGTTTTGGTATCGCGCGCCGAAAACAGTGCCTGCACATAGGTCTGCGTAGAAATAACCCCCACAATCATCGAACCGAAGCTGACAAGACCGTCCTCCACGCCGCGTCCGAAAAGGCTGAACCAGGGATACGCAGCAAAGCTCTGCGTCAGCCCCTGCCATCGGCCCATATCGGCGTAGGCCAGAAAGCCGCCGACGAAAATGCTGGCGAAAATCAGCACAATCTTAAAAATGCCGGCCATACCGCTGCTGCTGAGGCCGCCGAAAAACACCAGCAGCAAAGTAACAGCGATAACAATGGCTGCTGCAGCAAGCAAAGGTACGCCGAACAAGCCGGCAATCAGATGCAGCGCGGTAAGCGTGCTCGCCACGATGCTGAAAAAAATACCGGCGCAGGCGCTGAAGGTCGCCAGCCACCCCGCAGGCTTGCCGTAATCCGTAACGAGATACTCCGCTACTGTGGTCAGCGAGCTACGGCGCAAGGGCACAGCGTAAAACGCCGCCATCAGCAAAAGCGCGATACCGCTGCCCAGCGTAAACCACCAAGCCGTCAACCCCAGCTTGAAGCCAAGCTGTGCCGTGCCGACGGTAGCAGCGCCGCCGATAATCGTGCCGATAATCGTGCCTGCGACAAGCCCTGCGCCCGAGCTACGGCCTCCTACGTTATAATCATCGGCAGACTTCACCCTTCTAGCTGCCAAAAGCCCCGGCAAAAGCGTCACCAGAAGCGTTACAGCCAGGCTGATATAATGTGTAGCAGTAAGCTGCATAATGCACCTCCTCCAATATTTTAAGCCGCCGGATGCAAACGTTCTGCCGACAGCATTAATGCTAAAAAGCTCAGTATTAGTATAACACAAAAAATACGGCAAAAAAAGCATAGCCCCCGCAAGAATGCTTTGCTGCGGCAGCAGACGAAAAAAGCGCTTGCAAGCTTGTTTTGCTCAGATTGTTACACAAAAACTATCTTCTTTATTATTGCGAAATTCAGCTTTTTTCTGTATAATATAGTTTATACCTTTATATATTTAGTGTATGCTTTTTGGAGGAAAATTATGAGCCGTTTAAGAATCGAAACACCCGACCAGGCCCAGCTTACGGTCGAGCGCTTGTACAAGGACCTGGAACGACACATCATCGCCAGCCCCCCGGGACTGTGCCCTGTTGATCTGCAGCTGTCGTTCCTCAAAGTCTGCCACGCACAAACCTGTGGCAAATGCGTACCCTGTCGCGTAGGTCTCGCGCAGCTGCAGAATCTCATGGAAGACGTGCTCGCCGGCAAGGCTGACATGCACACTCTGGATTTAATCGAAAGCACCGCGCAAAACGTTGCCAACAGCGCTGACTGCGCCATAGGCTTCGAAGCAGCCAAAATGGTTTTGGCCGGTCTGGAAGGCTTCCGTGAAGATTACATTAACCACATAAAGAAGGGCAAATGCTCTGTCAACGTCCATCATTCTATCCCCTGCGTTGCTCTGTGCCCGGCACAGGTTGATATCCCCGGCTACATTGCATTGGTCGGCGCTGGCCGTTATGCCGACGCTGTTAAGCTCATCCGCAAGGATAACCCCTTCCCTACTGCCTGCGGTCTTATCTGCGAGCATCCCTGCGAAGCACGCTGCCGCCGCAGCATGATTGATGCTCCCATCAACATCCGCGGTCTGAAGCGTATGGCTGTCGACAATGCGCCCAGCAACACCGTTCCGCTGCCCGAAAAGCAGCCTGCTACCAACAAACGTATCGCCATCATCGGCGGCGGCCCCAGCGGTATGTCCGCAGCCTACTATCTGGAGCTGATGGGCCATCATGCTGTTGTGTTTGAAGAAAAGAGCAAGCTCGGCGGTATGCTGCGCTACGGCATTCCTGCCTACCGCTTCCCGCGTGAACGTCTGCAGGAGGATTTGGACGCTATTTTGTCCACCGGCGTAGAAGTGCATCTCAACACCAGAATCGGCAACGAGGAGGGTAATATTCCCTTTGAAAAGCTGCGTGAGGAATTTGACGCAGTTTATATTGCCATCGGTGCTCACACCGACAAGAAAATCGGTATTGAAGGCGAGGATTCCCACGGTGTTATCAGTGCGGTAGAAATGCTGCGCAACATCGGTGAGGAAAAAATGCCTGACTTTAAGGATAAAACCGTTGTTGTTATCGGCGGCGGCAACGTTGCCATGGACTGTACCCGTAGCTCCATCCGTCTTGGTGCCAAAAAGGTTATCATCGCCTACCGCCGTCGTCAGGACGATATGACAGCGCTGCCCGAGGAAATCGAAGGTGCTATTGCCGAGGGCGCTGAGCTGTACGGCTTAAAAGCTCCGCATCACATCGAAGCAGATGCCGAAGGCAATGTGGCCGCTCTCTGGGCCGAGCCGCAAATTATCGGTCCTATCGATGCCTGGGGACGTGCGCGTCCGATTCACGCCGACGTAGAGCTGGAGCGCATTCCCTGCGACGTTATCGTTGTTGCTATCGGTCAGGGCATTGAGCTGCGTCCGTTCGAAGAAGCCGGCATCAAAATCAAACGCGGTACTATTTCCGCACTCTCCAGCAGTGAGCTTGCCAATAATGAAGGCGTCTTCGCCGGCGGCGACTGCGTAACCGGTCCTGCAACCGTAATCCGTGCTATTGCTGCCGGTAAGGTTGCTGCCGCTAATATTGATGAATATCTGGGCTATAACCACACCATTTCCTGTGATGTAGTTATCCCCGACCCGTCTATTGACGATAAACGTCCCTGCGGCCGTATCCAGATGCACGAAACCGAAGCAGGCGAACGCAAGCATACCTTTGAGCCTATTGAATGCGGCATGACTAAGCAGGAGGCCTGCCAGGAAGCAGGACGTTGCCTGCGCTGCGACAAATTCGGCTTCAGCACACTGAAAGGAGGCAGAACCTTAAAATGGTAAACCTGACAATCGACGGACAAAAAGTTTCCGTTCCCCAGGGGACAACAATCATGCAGGCTGCTGCCACCGTCGGCATCGAAATCCCGCGCCTGTGTTATCTCAAAGGCATCAACGAAATCAGTGCCTGCAAGGTCTGCGTAGTTGAAATTCAGGGACAGAACCGTGTAGTTACCGCCTGCACCACTCCGGTACAGGAAGGTCTTGTAGTTTATACCAACTCCCCTAAGGCCCGCAGCATCCGCCGCACCAACGTGGAGCTGATTTTATCCCAGCATGACTGCATGTGTGCAACCTGCGTACGCAGCGGCAACTGCAGCTTGCAGACTTTGGCCAATGACCTTGGCATTTACGATATTCCCTATGAGCGCGATGTTGTCGACACTCCCTGGAACCAGGAGTTCCCGCTCATCCGCGATTCCAAAAAATGCATCAAATGCATGCGCTGTGTCCAGATTTGTGACAAGGTGCAAAAGCTGCATATCTGGGATGTGCAGAATACCGGTTCCCGTACTACCGTAGACGTTGCCGGCAATGTTTCCATTGAGGACAGTGACTGTAGCCTCTGCGGTCAGTGTATCACCCACTGCCCCGTTGGCGCGCTGAAGGAGCGTAACGATGTTCCAAAAATTTATGACGTATTGGCCGATCCCAATAAGGTAACCGTAGTACAGGTTGCACCTGCAGTACGCACAGCCTGGGCCGAAGCCTTTAACCTGCCGCCCGAGCTGGCAACCGAAGGCCGCATGGTTGCCGCACTGAAGAAGATTGGCTTCGACTATGTTTTCGACACCTGCTATGCTGCCGACGTTACCATCATGGAGGAAGCAAGCGAGCTATTAGAGCATCTGCAAAATCCGCAGGACCACAGCTGGCCTATGTTCACCTCCTGCTGCCCCGGCTGGGTAAGCTATGTCAACAAAACTCATCCGTACTTCGTGCCTAACCTTTCCACCACCAAATCTCCGCAACAGATTTTCGGTGCGCTGGCAAAATCCTACTTTGCACAGAAGAAGGGCCTAAAGCCGAAGGAAATCTGCTCCGTTTCCATCATGCCCTGCGTTTCCAAAAAACGTGAAGCTGCCCTCTTCTCTATGCGCAGCAGCGGCACCCATGATGTAGATATCGTACTCACCACGCGCGAGCTTATCCGCCTGCTGCGTGCTGAACACATCAACCCCGCAATGCTGGACGAACAGCCCTTTGATAATCCGCTGGGGCAGAGCACCGGCGCCGGAGTTATCTTCGGTGCTAGCGGCGGCGTAATGGAAGCAGCATTGCGTACTGCCTACCATGTAATCGAAGGTAAGGAAGCTCCTGAAGATGCCTTCACCGACGTCCGCGGCACGGAAGGCCGCAAGGTACGCGAATTCACCCTCGGCGGCGCAACACTGCGCACCTGCACGGTAAGCGGCCTGGGCAATGCAGGCAAGCTGCTTGACGAGTTGAAGGCCGGCAAGGTTCATTATGACTTCGTGGAAGTTATGGCCTGCCCCGGCGGCTGCGTTGGCGGCGGCGGTCAGCCGATTCATGACGGCGAAGAGCGTGCCGACGTACTTGGCAATAAGCTCTATGCCATCGACAGCAACCGTCCTATGCGACAGTCCCACAACAATCCGGATGTACAGGAGCTTTATAAGGAATTCCTGGAAAAACCGCTGAGTGAGAAAGCAGAGCAGCTGCTGCACTCCGACCATGTAAAAGAGCATAATTATATGTAAGTTAAAGAAGGGAAGTTGTTACTGCTTGCTCTAGTTTTACTTCTTTCGTCCCCGAAAGAAGTAACAAGAAAGGGGCGCGCTTTGAGAAAGCGCGGGAAACAATCGCTTTTTTGCTCGCACAAAAAAGCTTAGCAAAAAATGCTTTACCATATTCTCCTTAATTCGTGGTAAGCAAAAGGCTACTACCACACACTAACAAATGTGCAAGCATTTTTTGAGGTTCAGACTAACGCGAAGTTTAGTCACCGAAAACAAGGCTTAGACAACCCACAAAGCACTTCATAGGTTACGAAGAACATTCGAAAGAATTGCGAACAGGCGCTAGTAACAGCAAAGTGACCTTATTTATAAAGCTTTTTGTAAAGCGCGAACCTTTCTTGCCAGCTTCTTTCAGTTATGAAAGAAGCTGAATAAAAGCAAATAACTTCCTAAATCTTCCGAGGTCAATCATGTACACACAACCCTATACCTACACAAAACAAATCCCCCTCTCCCTGGACGATGGCCACGGCGACTACAACCGCAGCTACGAACGCAGCGACGATGATTTCGACTACGCCGACTACTCCACCGACCACAGAGACAACAACTTCCGTAACTACGAGAAGAAGCGCCGCAAAACCAATAAGGAAATTATTGAGGACATGCTCAAGCGCTGGGATTAAGCAAAACACTGTGTAAAACAAAAGTAAGAGGAGAACACCTTTTATCCTGTAAAGGACTGGGTGTTCTCCTCTTTTTAGTATAGAAAAGGGAGTGTTTGTTTATTTAGGTTTGGAGTATGCAGCTGTCTGCATTTTCATTTCAGCTTGCTGCCGTAGTGGTCACGATTGTCGCCGCCGTATACGCGTACACGTTCAATCTTGCCTCTGTCGCCATCCGCACCGGAGATACGGGCAACATGGATGCGGCCCATTTCAGGTTCAAATTCACGAACCAGCTTGTGATCCAGCTTCACGCCTTTTTCAAGCGCTCTGTACAGCATTGCTGCGAATTCGTAGCGGCTCATCATGCGGTTGCCGTTGAACATGCCGTCAGGATAACCCTCAACGATGCCTGCTGCCGCCAGACGGCCGATGTATGCGTAAGCCCAGTGGTTTTCGGGAACATCCGGGAAGAGCTTCATTCTGTCCATCTCAATCGTGCCGCCCATGCCTGCGGTCAGCTGACCTACAAGCGCGGTGAGGTTAGCTACATTAGCTCTCAGGTCTACGATTTCCTTAGCCATCGCTGTACGGGAATTGCTTACGCGTGCGGTACGGTCCAGGGAAAAGGAGATGCCTGCATTCACCATGTTCTCGCCGTTGCCGAAGGTTCCGCCTACACTCAGCATAACCTTTTCATCCGGACGGTAGAACGCGCCTACCGCAGCAGCGTTTTTGCCCTTGTAATTGCCGTAGCCTGCTGCAAAGGTCAGCTTGTCATCGGGATCGAAATCCATCGGGTGCAGCGCTGCGAGAGCGGCGGCACCGGCGCCAACCTTGTCAACGCGGCTGCCGAGGTTGTCAACACGATAATCTAGTTCATTAAAATGTTCTCTGAATTCGGCATGCTCTCTATCATTTTGTGCCTTGCTAGCGATATCGTCAATCGTCAGTCTGCGTACTTCTTCATTGTTGTAGCCGTCTTTTACTACCAAAGTCGCAGTGCCGGCTTCCTTATCTCTCTCAACGGCAGTCAGCTGTGCATCCTTCAGTTGGCCTTCCAGCTTAACATCTTCGCCGTTTCTTACATTAAGAGTAATTTTGCCGTCTGCACCGATATTGCCGCTATTAACGAACTTATCCTTCGCTTCAATGGTCTGGTTCAGCTTGTTCTCATCAAAAGCTACGGTATAGTTGTGGTTGCCGTCCGCATCCATTGCGTCGGTTACCGCTACATAGCCATTGCCATCATCTGCTACTGTAGTAATGGTGTTGGTATCGTTTTCTTTGATAGTATTGATGAGCTTGCCTTCGTCAAATGCTACGGTGTATTTGTAGTTACCGTCTGCATCAACAGCTTCAGCAACATTTACATAACCATTGCCATCATCTTGCGCGGTGGTAACGGTATTGGTATCGTTTGCCTGAATAGTTTCGATGAGCTTGCCTTCGTTAAATGCTACGGTATAGTTATGGTTGCCGTCTGCATCCATAGCGTCGGTTACTCCGATATAACCCATGCCATCATCCGCTACGGTAGTAATGGTATTAGTGTCCTGAGTATTTTCCTGAATAAAGCCCTTCAGAGCATCTTCATCAATACCGATTACATAATTCTTATCATCCAAATCGCCACCGCCCACGCTGTCATTTACAGTAATGATAGCATGACCGGATTCTGCGGTAGTGATAGTATTAGTATCATTTTCCTGAATGGTCTGTATGAGCTTATCTTCGTTAATGCCTACGGTGTAATTATAATTACCGTTATCATCAACCATTTCGGTAACATTTACATAACCATTGCCGTCAGCCTGTGCAGTAGTAATGGTATTGGTATCATTTTCCTGAATGGTTTGCATGAGCTTATCTTCGTTAATGCCTACGGTGTAATTGTAATTACCGTTATCATCAACCATTTCGGTAACATTTACATAACCATTACCGTCAGCCTGCGCAGTAGTAATGGTGTTAGTATCATTTTCCTGAATGGTTTGCATGAGTTTATCTTCGTTAATGCCTACAGTATAATTATAATTACCATTATCATCAACCATTTCGGTAACATTTACATAACCATTGCCGTCAGCCTGTGCGGTAGTAACGGTGTTAGTATCATATTGCTGTACAAAATCACCTAACTGATCGCCGTTAATATCAACCTTATACGCATGGTTTCCATCAGTGCCTTCATCGGTGATTTTCAGCATATTGGTTTTAGATTCTACGGTAGTAACAGTATCGGTTCCGGCAATGCCTTCCAGCTGATTGGTTACCCAACTGCGGGAAGCAATGCCATCTACCTCTGCCTGCACGCTGTGCTGGTCGGAATCCTTAACCTTTACCGTCAGCTTGCCATATTCATCCAGGCTTCCTTCCATGCCGGTATTAGTGGTATTAGTATCAACAATACCTTGCATCTGCTCGTTTACCCAGCCTTGAGAAGCAATACCGTCTACGCTGTCAGTATAGACTCCGCCTGCATTATCAGTAATCTTGGAAGTCAGCGTGCCATCTGCAAAGGTCAATTTATTGCCAGTAATCTTGGTATCGGTATCAACAATAGCTGCAGCAACCACCTCATCATTAGCTCTTACCAGCTCATAGGTATTGACTGTCTTGCCCTGACCGGGAGTTGCTCTAACCGCTTTAATAACTGTATCCTTCAGGCCTGCCTGACCTGCTTCACCGTAAATGGTCTTTGCCATGGTGATATCATTAGTGTAGAGAGATTTGATAATTCTGTCAAATTCACCTACAGTAATTCTGCTCATAGACTCTTTGCACTTCATTTCGGAATTGTCGCCCGTATGCACAGGATCATAACGTCTGTCCTTCGGATTCCATACCTCACTATGAGTATGATAAATAAAAGGAGTGAACAATTCAATCTGCTCACCGGAACCGATCTGTACCTGCGCATGTCCTAAATCCGTCCAGAAGTAACCCTGGTGATAATTATGGGAAGCATCATAAATCTGTCCTGCAGCATCTTTGGAAACATCCTTGTCAACAGGAGATGGGGTAGGAGTATCAGCCCAAACAGTAGTATAACCCATCATGCCCATTGCCATAATTGTTGCCAGCACACACTTTGCTAAAACAGGTTGCTTTCTAGTCTTTTTCATTTTCAGACCCCCTTTTCGTAATGTGCCCGACCTATATCGGACTAATCCTCGTTACAAATCATTTCACTAATCAAATATAACTCAGATAAGGTGGTACTAAAATTCAAGGCCTTGAAAATTTAGCAGTTCGTCTCCTTTACCTACTTTCATTGTACGCTAATTATCCCCTCTGGTCAAACTTTTGTATTCTTTATAAAGACGTCAAATAATAAAATATTCATACACAATTTTTCATTCGTTACTTTTACGCATTAATCAGAGTTATTAGAATTTTCTCTTTTATATATTTTATACTTTAATAATTATTACAAAGAAGAGAATGTGAAAGATTTTTGTCACAAAAGACATTTTTTTGACATAGATGTGAACTCAGCCTGTAGCACAGCGAAGCCATTGCTAACCGTGTGCGTCATAAAAAGACAGCATAAAATCCACCAAAAAAGTCCATCTTCTGCGGACACTGAAAAAGCAAATCTGCGCATGCAAAAGGCCTGCTACCCTCACGAGCTGCAGGCCTTATTTTTTTTGCTTCGCTTTTTACTTATAACTTATGTCAGCACTTCTACCGCAAGCACTTGATATAAACGCTTACACGTTTAGCAATGGCCTTACAGACGAAGTCTTAATCAAAGTTTTTCTCTTTGAACGGGCATTCCTCTACAACTACGCAGCCACGGCACAGCGGCTTGCGTGCCTTGCAGATTTTGCGCCCATGCCAGATAAACCAGTGATGCGCGTCGCTCCACTTTTCACGCGGAATGATTTTTTCCAGCTCCTTTTCCGTCGCCAGCGGGTCCTTGCCCTTTGCCAGCCCCAGACGGTGCGACACACGGAAAACATGCGTATCTACAGCCAACGCCGGAATGTTATAGATAATGCTGGCGATGACGTTCGCCGTTTTCTGCCCCACGCCGGGTAATTCCATCAGCGTTTTGATATCATTAGGAATCACGCTGTTAAAGCGCTCCGTCAGCATGTGGCACATTCCCAGCAGGTTTTTGGCCTTGGCATGGTACAGACCGCAGTCGCGGATTTCCGCTTCCATTTCTTCCTGCGTCAGAGCACCCATTTTTTCCGGCGTATTCAGACGCGGAAACATACGCGCCGTAATCACATTTACGCGTTCATCCGTACATTGGGCCGAAAGAATTACCGCTACCAAAAGCTCGAACGGCGAATTATAATTCAGCGCCGTCTTGCTGCCCTTATAGGTTTCCTCCAGCTTGGCCAGAATAGCTTCTCTTTGAGCCTTACGCATTAGTTGGTCAGGCTCCTTACCGGTGCAGGAATACGTCCGCCGCGGTTGATGAATTTTTCAGCGCTGAACTTCTTAACGCCAAGAACAGGCGCATAGCCCAGCAGGCCGCCGAATTCAACGCGATCGCCTACGTCCTTGCCCGGAACAGGAATCAGACGTACTGCAGTAGTTTTATTGTTAATCATACCGATAGCAGCTTCATCGGCAATAATTGCGGAAATAGTTGCTGCCGTGGTATCACCGGGAATAGCAATCATATCAAGACCTACGGAGCATACGCAGGTCATAGCCTCCAGTTTTTCCAAGGACAGGGCACCACGTTCTACCGCAGCAATCATGCCTGCGTCCTCACTTACAGGGATGAACGCACCACTCAGACCGCCAACATAGCTGGAAGCCATCAGTCCACCCTTTTTAACTGCGTCGTTCAGCATAGCTAGGGTTGCGGTAGTGCCTGGGCCGCCGCAGCTTTCCAGACCGATTTCCTCCAGAATATGCGCAACACTGTCGCCGATTGCCGGAGTCGGAGCCAAGGACAGATCGATAATACCGAACTGGGTATTCAGACGGCGTGCAGCCTCCTGTGCTACCAGTTGGCCGACACGGGTAATTTTGAAAGCAGTTTTCTTAATTGTTTCGGCAACCATACCGATATCGCCGTCACGTACCTGCTCCAGTGCATATTTAACAACGCCCGGGCCGCTGACGCCAACGTTGATAACGCTTTCCGGTTCGGTTACGCCATGGAAAGCGCCTGCCATGAACGGGTTATCAGGCACAGCATTGCAGAATACTACCAGCTTAGCACAACCGATCGCATCACGATCGGCAGTACGCTCGGCAGCAGCCTTCACAACCTCGCCCATTTGTTTTACAGCATCCATATTGATACCGCATTTGGTAGAGCCAACGCTTACGGAAGAGCAAACAATGTCGGTAACCGCCAGTGCTTCCGGAATAGACGCAATCAGATTGCTGTCGCCCTTGGTGTAGCCCTTGTCCACGAGAGCGGAAAAACCGCCGATAAAGTTAACGCCGACTTGCTTACCTGCGTTGTCCAAAGCCTGTGCCAGCGGTACATAATCATTGCTGTCACAGCTTTCACCAACCATAGAAATCGGCGTTACGGAAATACGCTTGTTGATGATGGGCACGCCCAGCTCAACCTCAATATCCTCACCGGTTTTTACCAGATGCTCTGCCTTACGGCAAATCTTATCATAAA
>ENA-ORNT01001898-ORNT01001898.1-human-gut-metagenome-genome-assembly--contig:-NODE-1898-length-13413-cov-13.916904_pt1 | contig 13413 bp, 11 predicted proteins | sample MGYA00242120_ERZ509032 | MGnify/ENA primary metagenome ERZ509032 (study PRJEB26280, sample SAMEA2338729) | human gut metagenome | biome: human gut; feature: human-associated habitat; material: faeces...
TTCATATTTATTAGATGTTTAACTTATTCTTAATATAATAGTGCAAAGACTGTTTCTATAATAATGCAAAGATAGTGTAATTTGTGCGCACTACAAAATTAAAATCGAAAAAAGTTTGTCTTAATTATATGTAACAGGCAAAAATAAGTGTACTAATGAACGTGTATATAAACAAAAAACATAGACTGTCTCACGACAACCTATGCTTTCTTAACCTTAATAATCTAATACCATGAAAAACACATTGCAAAGTTAGCTTTATTTTCTATACTTGGCAAGTGTTTTTGTTGCATATTAATGATTATATAACATTATTTAATGATTTGCGTCCGTTATTTTCATTTATTTTATAACGGTCCACTTTTTTGTTATATAAAAATGCTACCGACTTGATATACAAGCGCTGACACTATCCAGGCAAGGCACGTGGTGTATGCTGCAGCAAATGCAGCCCAGCGCCATGAACCCGTTTCGCCCTTTATTGCCGCTATTGTTGCTATGCAGGGGAAGTAGAGCAGTACGAATAGCAGGAAGCAATAGGCGGTAAGTGGTGTTATTCCGTCGGCTGTCATCTGGCTGTACAGATGTGAGTAGGCTTGCTCGCTGCCTTCTTCGGCTGCGTCGTCGCTGTGGTAGAGTATTCCCATTGTCGATGCTACAATCTCCTTGGCTCCTACTCCCGAAATCAGTCCTACGTCCAATTTCCAGTCAAATCCCTGGGCTTTGAACACGGGCTCTATAGCATGTCCAATCATTCCGATGTAGCTCTGCTCCTGTTGCTGCTCGCGTGTCAGGTTCTCGTTGTGCGGAAAATATCCCAATGCCCACACCACGATACTTGCCACGAGTATTATACCGCCCATCTTCTTCAGGTATTCCTTGCCCTTCTGCCATGTGTGGCGTGCAATGGCCTTGGCTGTGGGGAATCGGTAGGGTGGTAGTTCCATTACAAACGGAGTGTCCTCGCCCTTGAACAGGGTCTTGCTGAACAGGCGGCTCATTATCACTGCCATGATAATACCTATTACATATAGCGACATCATTATCGACGAGCGATACTGCGGGGCGAACATCGTGCCTATAATCATTATATATATAGGGAATCGTGCCGAGCAACTCATGAGTGGCAATATGAGCATCGTGATGAGTCGTGAGCGACGGCTTTCTATGGTGCGTGTTGCCATTACGGCTGGTACGTTACATCCGAATCCCATAATCAGCGGTATGAACGACTTGCCGTGCAGTCCCATTTTGTGCATCAGTTTATCCATGATGAAGGCTGCGCGCGACATGTAGCCGCTGTCTTCCATAAACGATATGAAGAAGTAGAGTATGAGTATCTGCGGCAGGAATACGATTACCGAACCCACACCGCCTATTACGCCGTCTACAAGCATGTCTTTTATCGGACCGTCCATCATGCGCTCTGAGATGACCGAGCCAATCCAGTCCACTCCCGACTCAATCCATCCCATAGGATACTGTCCTAACGAGAAGGTTGCTTCAAACATCACCCACAGCATCAGTATGAAGATAGGGAATCCTACGTATTTGTTGGTTATAATGCTGTCTATGAGGTGCGTCACCTGGTATGTGTCCCGTTCGGTTCCAGTCTTATATCCTGCCTCTTGCAGCGCGCCGTGTATGAATCCGTATTTAGCATCCATTATGGCTGTCTCGCTGTCCTCGTGGGTGTATTTCATCACGTCGGCCATGGCTTTGTCGCGGGCTGCGATTATTGCCTCCGGGTGTGCCGTCGTGGCCTTTATCAGCTGTTCGGTGTCTTTGTCTTTCTCCAGCAGTTTTATTGCAAGATAACGGGTCGAGTATTTGTGGCGCAGTCCCTCTTCCTTCTTTATCTCGCCCTGAATGGCTTTTATACCTTCTTCTATATAGGTGCCGTGGTTGATGTGTATGTGTCTGAACACATTATGCTTTGGCTTCACACCTGAGGCAAAGTCTTCCTCATGGTCGGGCTGTCCCTTCTCGCTCTTGCTATACTGTTCGTGCCATTGCTTTATGCCCTCTGCCACCTCAGGGTCGAGATTGCCGTTGGCATCCAGAAAGTCCAGTCCCTCATACATGTTAATAATAATGTGGAAAAGCAGTTCCACACCTCTGCCTGTGGTGAATGTAGTAGGAATCATCGGCACGCCGAACAGTTCGCCGAGTTTGGCGTAGTCTACATTGTCGCCACGCTTCTCCGTCTCGTCAAACATGTTGAGTGCGCACACCATACGCAGGTGCATGTCTATGAGCTGTGTGGTGAGGTATAGATTGCGCTCCAGATTGCTTGTGTCGATAACGTTGATTATTACGTCGGGCGTATGTTCGATAATCTGTTTTCTAACATACAGCTCTTCGGGCGAGTATGCCGACAGCGAGTAGGTGCCTGGCAGGTCTACGATGTTAAATTCGTAGCCCTCGAACGTAGCGTGTCCCACCTTCGCGTCTACAGTAACGCCCGAGTAGTTGCCTACACGCTCGTGTGCACCGCTTGCAAAGTTGAAGAGCGAGGTCTTGCCGCAGTTCGGATTGCCCACGAGTGCCACGTTTATTGTGCGGCGCTTCTTCATGGCAGCATCACGAAGCTGCGAGTCTGTCAATGTGTCCGTGTTTTCCGTTTCGTTGCTGTTGTCGTCGTCGGTTTCGGCGGGAAATTCCACCTGTGGAGTTGTGCTTTTCTCTATGGCAGCCGCCTCTTCGGTCGATATTATTTCAATCATTTCGGCCTCTGAGCGTCTTAACGACACCTCGTAGCCCATGATTTTATATTTTACAGGGTCCTGAAGTGGGGCATTCTGCAATACGTCCACTACTTTTCCCTTGATGAATCCCATTTCAACTATGCGCTTACGGAAACCTCCGTGTCCCATGACTTTTACGATGACACCGCGTTCGCCAGTTTTTAAATCTGATAGTTTCATTTCTGTTATTTATTTTTTACTTGAAACGCAAAATTACATATAAATAATGATACGTTGCATTATTTTTCGACTTCATTTTTGCAAAATACCTAAAAATAATGAGTACGCATATTGTATTAGCAATAAAAAGTCCTTTTTTAATAATTATAAAGCATTCAAAATTGTGCATGTTCGCTTTTTTACATTACCTTTGCATCAACTTTGATTAAAAAACTAATTTGTTATGGTTAAAATCACATTTCCCGACGGTTCGGTTCGTGAGTACGAACAGGGCGTAACGGGGTTACAAATCGCCGAGAGCATTTCGCCGGCTCTCGCTCGCAACGTTGTATCTTGCGGTGTCAATGGCGAAACAGTGGAGCTTAACCGTCCTATCAACGAGGACGCTACCATCGCCCTTTACAAATTTGAGGACGAAGAGGGTAAGCACACTTTCTGGCACACATCTGCCCACCTTCTTGCCGAGGCTCTCAAGGAGCTTTATCCTGGCATCCAGTTCGGTTTCGGTCCGGCTGTTGAGAATGGTTTCTTCTACGACGTTATGCCTAAGGAAGGCGACGTCATCTCTGAGAACGACTTCCCGAGGATTGAGGCTAAGATGAAGGAGCTCGCCAAGAAGAACGAGCCGGTGGTTCGTCGCGAGGTGCCTAAGGCTGAGGCATTGGCTGAATTCCAGGCCGACGGTCAGACTTACAAGTGTGAGCACATTGAGCAGGATCTTGAGGACGGCACAATCTCAACATACACCCAGGGCAACTTCACCGACCTCTGCCGTGGTCCGCACCTTATGAACACTGGTGCTATCAAGGCTGTCAAGATTACAAGTGTGGCTGGTGCTTTCTGGCGTGGCGATGCCAAGCGCGACCAGATGACACGTATCTATGGCATCTCGTTCCCTAAGAAGAGCATGCTCGACGAGTATCTGCAGATGCTTGAGGAAGCCAAGAAGCGCGACCACCGTAAGATTGGTAAGGAGATGGAGCTCTTTATGTTCTCTGAGCGTGTAGGTAAGGGTCTGCCTATTTGGTTGCCTAAGGGCACCGACCTCCGTCTGCGTCTTCAGGACATGCTGCGCAAGCTCCTTAAGCCTTACAACTATCAGGAGGTCATCACTCCGGGTATCGGTGGCAAGAGTCTTTATGTTACATCAGGCCACTACGCTCATTATGGCAAGGATGCTTTCCAGCCTATTCACACACCAGAGGAGGACGAGGAGTATATGCTCAAGCCTATGAACTGTCCTCACCACTGCGAGGTATTCGCACGTAAGCCACGCTCGTACAAGGATCTGCCTTTGCGTATCGCAGAGTTCGGTACCGTATTCCGCTATGAGAAGAGTGGTGAGCTCCACGGTCTCACACGTGTACGTACCTTTACTCAGGACGATGCTCACCTCTTCGTACGTCCAGAGCAGGTAAAGCAGGAGTTTGAGAACATCATCGACATCATCCTCAAAGTGTTCAGCATCTTCGGCTTCAACAACTACGAGGCTCAGATTTCGCTCCACGATCCTAAGGATACCGAGAAGTACATCGGAAGCGAGGAGATTTGGGCTGAGTCGGAGAACGCTATCCGTGAGGCTTGCCGTGAGAAGGGTCTTGAGGTACACGAGGAAGTTGGCGAGGCTGCTTTCTATGGTCCTAAGCTCGACTTCATGGTTAAGGATGCCATTGGTCGTCGTTGGCAGCTTGGTACAATCCAGGTTGACTACAACCTCCCGCAGCGCTTCAAGCTGGAGTACACAGCCGAGGACAACTCTAAGCAGACTCCGGTTATGATCCACCGTGCTCCGTTCGGCTCTATGGAGCGCTTCACAGCTGTGCTCATCGAGCATACTGCTGGTCACTTCCCATTGTGGCTTACACCTGATCAGGTGGCTGTGCTGCCTATCTCGGAGAAGTACAACGAGTACGCCAAGGAGGTGCAGAAATTCCTCGACAAGCAGGGCGTTCGCGCTGTAGTCGATGACCGCAACGAGAAGATTGGCCGCAAGATTCGCGATAACGAGCTCAAGCGTGTACCTTACATGGTTGTTGTCGGCGAGAAGGAAGCTGCCGAGGGTCTTGTTTCAATGCGTAAGCAGGGTGGTGGCGAGCAGGCTACCATGACCAAGGAAGAGTTTGCAAAGCGCATTAACGACGAGGTTGCTGAGCAGCTCAAAGCTGCTGAGGAATAACTAAATGATATAATAAAATGTAAACACCAGAAAATTTGTTGTGCGTTCTTAGTGGAATACGTAACAAATTTTCTGGTGTTTTTTTGATAAACATCAAAAAAAATATTTTAATATACCTTTGTCTATCTGAAAAGATATACGATTACTTAACAGATTTTCCCTGTTTATCATAATGGGCGTTACTTGGTTTTCTCAAAAATCCATTTTATTTTTGCAATGTAATCAAAACAGCACACCGTTACGTCGCTTCCCTATGAGCAGTCGAACTCACGTGTATACAGACTCGGACAAGCTTGTGGCATACGTCCTAAATCCAAGGTACAGAAAACCTGTGATATATGTTGACCTCTGTCGGTGTTTTTAACTTTAAAAAAAATGGATATGGTAAAAGTTGTATTTTTTTCTTACGTTGTTAACTCTTTGTCGTTTGAAGAAGAGACACGTATTTTTAAGACTTGGAAATCGTTTTGGGCTTCTCTTTCTCGTCGTAGAAAAAACCCAAAGTATTATTTGATTGATTATAACATTTTGATTGGTTGATAACATGGCTACGTTTTACAAAACATACAACAAAGACACGGCAACTTATTCCGTGTCTTTGAAAAAGCTTTCTAAGTTTCAAGTTGACATCATTTGTAACTTGCTTAGTTCGTTAGATAGCAACGGTGTTTGTCTTCTCTATCAATGCGGTTTTACAATGCCTTATTTGGAGGTTGTTGCGCACATACCACTCGCTTCTGACTATCGTAATACACTCACGATTCCGAATGCTCAGATAACGGATTTGCTTTCGTTCTTCTGTAACAAAAATTTCGGTACAAAAAATATACTTCTTGACTCTAAAGGTCATACACTTTCTAAACTCTAAATATATGACTAAAAAAGACATTTTTATTATCATTCTCAAAGTAGTTATCTATGCTTGTACTGCTTTGCTTTCTGTTTTGGGTGTTGCTTCGCTTACCTCTTGCAATACGTCTAAATCTGTAGATATTTTTGGACGTACTCACATCTATACGGTAGACACAACTACCGTTGACCACAAGACATTTGTTTCATATCCAAAAGTTAAATAATTGATTATGTGCCAGTACCCTGTTCATATCACTCCTAAACCTCTTCACTATCGTGCTGCTTTATCTTCTTGCGGTATTGATGTGCCCTGTGGCAAGTGTGCATGTTGCCGTGACTCTCGTAAGGTGTCATGGGAAGATAGGCTTTGTCTTGAAGTTTCGGACTGGTATAAGAACGGTGGTATTGGCTTGATGCTTACGTTTACTTATAACGACACCTTTATACCTCGCTATTCTGACGGTATAAATACCGTTGTTTGTTTTTCTCCCTCCGATATCAAGCAGTTTCTTAATCGCTTGAAAACTCGTTGTAGTCGTGAATTCGGACCTGGATTTTACAAGTATTTCATTTGTTCTGAATTTGGCAAGACTACTCAACGCCCTCATTATCATGCTATCTTTTTAATCAAAGACCCTAATGTCTATGTTCAGTTTGTTGAAATCTGTCGTGAATGCTGGTCTTTGACCTTTGACACTGACCGTCATGGACATAAGAAACTTGTGCACCGTTTAGGTTACATGTTTCCTAAGCGTAAGCATGGCGTATATGTAGATGATAAAGGACGCAATCGTGACCCTCGCTTTCGTTCTCAGCTTGCTGGCGCTAAATATGTTTGCAAATACATATGTAAAGACTTGGCGTATATGGAAAATGATGAAGTTAAATATTTCCTTAATGACCCTCTTTTTAAAGAATTTCAACCTAAGTCTTTTAAATCCAATAATCTTGGATTTGGTCCTATTTATCGCATTCTTGAACGTGGTAATAAGGACGAAATTCAACGCATGCTTCGTGATGGTCTTTGGTCTCCTCTTCAGCAGAAGTATGTCCCCTTGTGGCAATCTGCTATCAACAGACTTATGTATGATAATGTAGACAATGGACGTATCAATGTCCTTTCAGGCAAGACGAAATATGACCGTGAATTGTCAATTTTCGGTCGTGAATACCTTTGGTTTGCATTTAAAATGCGTAATGAACGCACTATGCAAAAGATGTATGAACGTATGTTGACTTATATGTCTTCTAAAACACTTCGTGATAAGTTCCCTTTTGATTTTCCGAAGTTGTTTGTTCGCTCTGACTTTGCCAACTTCGCTTTTTATCATACCTTTCTGCGCACTTTTTCTCGTGCGCAACTTGCCTCCGAATATCAAAAAATAAAGTTTGCTGGGCTTGATTTTTTTGATGTTGAAACGTGGCGTGATTTGTACATCGTACGTCACGATAATAAAGCTTTAGCGCACTTGGATTACCCTCTTTTGCTTGATGCTGTTTTCCCTTATGATGCTCTGTTTCAGCAGTTTAAGGATTTTGATACCTTTTATTCTGAACTCTGTCGTTATTTGGAATTAGAGAATTTACGAAAGTACAAAAATTTCGGTGAAACACTTGAAAAAGCTAAACACGCAACAGGTGTTTATGGCTTTGATGAAAAACTTTGTTAAACTAAATATTTACTTTTATGGCTTTTAGAAATCATAAATTTTGCCCTTCTCCTCCTGTTTCTGAGGGTGTTGTAGAGACCCTTTTGAAGGTTTCTACCGTTGACGGTGTTGATATTTCTACACCTGTTACTATAGACGCTTGTTCTAAACCTCCTTTGCCCTCTGCTGATGATTATCGCCTTAGTGCTTTACTCGCCTGTGGTGCTCCTCTTAGTCCTGTTTCCCCCACTCTCTTTCAAGATATTGATGCGGATTCGGACGCTTTCGTAAACCAATTATTGTCTTCTGATGTTTCACGTGAAACTGAAAATCAAGAAGATACGTCTAACGATTAAACCTTTACTTTATGAGTTTTAAAAACATTGTTTTAGGTGTACAACGTAAAAAGTACACCCACAATCTGAGCTTTGACAACAATACTACTATGGACTTTGGTGTTCTTCAACCTTTGTTGTCTCAGTATATGGAGCCTAAATCAAATATTAAGGTTTCCGCTAAACAACTTGTGCGTCTTGCTCCTATGCCTACGCCCTCTTTTGCTCGTATGTTTTTACGTAATTATGCGACATTTGTCAAGATGACTGATGTTGTACCTTATCACGAGTGTTTATTGGCTAAATTGCCTTTTTCTACTGGTACGTCTACTTATACACCTACTAAAATGCCGTTTACTGACTGCCGTACACTTACGTTCTTTCTGCTTTCGATGTCAAAATATGGTGTTTGGTGGCGTTCTTCTTCTACACAAGTTTATAAACCTGTACTTTTGTCCGAAATCTCTAACATCGGTTCTTCTGCACAAAGTGCATTTTTGACAGAATTTAGCATCAAGTTGCCAAAAAATGCCGATTCTTTGGTCAAAGATTTTACTAACAATTTTGTTGCTGCTTCTTCTGCTGATGATATGACCTTTTCTCCGCTTTCTTCCGATTACACCGTTTCTCTTAATGACGGTGAGTATGTTTTTTGTTTTCAGTTTAACACAAAAGTCAATGCTATTCGTAAACAGTTCATTGGTCTTGGCTATGCTCTTAATATGTACGATACAACAGAATTATCTTTAGCTCCTCTACTTGCGTACTATAAGGCTTATTATAATCTTTTTGGTTTAACTCGTGATTTGCCATTTGAGACTACAAATTGTTTCTCTCTTGTTAAATTTATTGAGGATTATTCTATCGATTTCAGTAAAAAGACTATCCTTGAAGTCTCTTCTACTACTTCTTTTTACGGCAAATTTATTGCTTTTTTGCGTGATTTAGGTTCTCTTTATTTCACTGATAGTAATAGCTACATTGCTGCTCAGCGTGATAACCTTACGAATAATATTTCTTCACGTAGTTTGGCTACTCTACCAGAACAAAATGGTGCTTTTTCGCCTCAGGGTGTTCCATACTTCGCTTCTGGCTTTAAACCTTCTGTTCCTTCTCTATCAAATAATGTTACTCCTTATATTACACAGTTGTCTCTTGATGTACTTAAGCGTCTTACTTCCTTTGTTAATAAGGATTCCGCTATTGGCAAACGTCTAAGTGATTGGGTAAAAGTACATTATGGTGCTGAGGTTTCAAACTCTCTCTTTGAAGATGCCTTTCATCTTAATTCGTGGTCTACTGCTATTGATATAGATGATGTCTTTAGTACTTCGGATACTGCTGATGTTGGTGCAAAGGATAAAGGCGATTACCTTGGTTCTTACGCTGGCACAGGTACGGGCTTTTCAAAATCGGGTTTTTCTTTTGTTGCGCCTGTTCACGGTTATTGTTTTGTGCTTTCTTGCATTGTACCTATAACTAATTGTTTTCAAGGTATAGACCCTACTCTACTCGGCATTGACCTTGATACTATTCCGCAACCCGAATTCGATGCACTCGGCTTCGAAGCAACCCCCCGTGACGTTTTTATCTCTGATAATGATGTCTGTGTAAAGCCTACTAAGGCTTATAACGCTACTTTCGGTTTTGTACCTCGTTACACAGGCTTTAAGGTTAAGAAGAATATTGTTAACGGTGACATGTCTAAAGGCTATTTTAAAACTGATTTGCTCCCTTACTTCAACGACCGTATGTTTTATAACAATACCGTTAAGTTTGACCCTAAATCTGATGGTACTCTTATGTCTTTTACCACCGACAATGTTCCTAATGCTTCTACCGAATTTCAGAAGATTTGTCGGTATGCTTTCTTAGGTAACTTTAACCGATTGTTTTACAACAGCGGTTCATTGTTCCCGACAACAGGTTCGGCAACAGATTCCATTCCTACTGCTTCTTATATGTCCGATAACTTTATCGTTCAGACTGTTTTCGATGTGCGTGTTTCTAATTGGCTTAAACCTGTTCAGAATTCTTATGATACCATAGATGAGGATGTGGACAATAACTCTACATCTGTTTCAACTAATTAATAACTCGGGTGTGCCTTTGTGTACACCCTTTAAATCTTTTTTTTTATGGTTTCTCCTCTTATTGGTGCTGCTGCTATTGGTGCAGGTGCTAATCTTACCAGTGGTCTTGTTGGTTCTCTTACAGGTAGCGCACACAGACAATATAAGTATCAGAAGCGTTTAATGGACAGACAAAATCAATATAATGTTCAAAATGCTACCACTGCTTATAATCGTGGCCGTCAACTTACACAAGATTCTGCCTTGCTTGAAAAACTTGGTAAACAACAAGCTGGTATTAACACTGCTTTTGGTCAGGACGGCAATGTTGCTAACGCTGCAAGTGCACCCCAAGCCAATGGCGTTTCAGTTCCTTCACCGCCTGATGTATCTGCATCTACGAATGCTTTGTCTTCAGGCATTAATAATGCTGTCCAAAACCTGATTGGTGTTGCTACTGCTAAAGCTAATATTCGTAAACTTACGTCTGAAGCTGAGGGCAACGAAATTGATAATATTACTCGTCAGTACCTCAACATGAAAAAAGCTGGTCTTATGACTTCTGAGACACGAAAGAACTTCGAAGACGCTGCAAATCGTGCTATTGAGAACAAGTTTGCCGAATCTCGTTTTGCTGCCGAAGCTGATTCGGCAAATAGCAAGGCTATTATCGACCAAGCTGATAGCGGTGTTCGTTCTGCTATGAATAAGGCTGACTATGATTTGAAAGTTCAAGAACTTTTTAACAAAGTTCAAACAGGTGTCTTGACTCAACGTGAAGCTATGACGGAACTTAAAAAGTTGTCTCTTATGGATTCTCAGATAAATGTTAACAATTCACAGGCTGGTCTTAATTCTTCTCTTGAAGCGGGTCAAGTCATTGAGAATTTTGTCAACGATACAACAAAGGGTGATAAGGTTGCTACTATTAAAAGCGGTCGTATTAAAGCTTGGTATGATGCGCAGCCTAAGAACGTTCAACAATTAATTATGTCCTCTGATGCCGTCCGTTCTGCCGTTCATACATTACAAACTGGTCATGATCTCTCTTGGCGTGAATATAAGGCTCTTGGTGCTGCTATGGGTTATGAAAATGCTGGAAAACTTGTCGGTTCTCTCATAGATGCTCTAAACATAAAGGCTAAAGGTCCTTCACCTAAAGTTTCTATAGTAAAACATGTATCTTCCAAATAATAATGCTACCTTTGCATTATGGAAAAATATATGCGTTTTATCTTATGCGTCATTTTGACGTTTGTAGCTTTAGTTCTGTTTTGGTCAGTTTTTGGACCTTTTATTTGTTTGTGGATTTTATCTATACTTTAACAAATCGCGCGCGCGTGCATTATGTACGTGTGCGTGTTTTTGTTTATGTATCCTAACAATGTAAAACAAAATCCCCACAGGCTCATCCTAAAGAGTTACATCACCGTGGAAAACACCCCCTCTTATATTTGATACTGCCTACAAGATAAGCGAGCTCGTGAGCGTTCTTGTAGGCAGTAGCAAATATAAGACCCCTCCACGGTTCGACGAAGGACTGCGCAGCAGGACTGTCGCTATAGCAAACTTGTAGCAAACATTAACGCCATTTAGCTTGATGGCGTTAGCCCACTTGCCTTGTATAGGTCAATCGGTACAGGGCTTTTGCCCTATTTCCGACAACTATCCTAAAAGTTGACGCTAACGTGTAAAATTCTAATACCTTTTCGTTAGCGGTTGTTAATTGCTTATCATAATACGCCAAAATATGTTAAACATAATGGGCGTTATAAATAACTCAGGCATTCTATTAGAACGGCATTCCCACAGCAAAATGGACTGACAAATCTCGTCTTAATTTAGGATTTATGATTGGATAATGTCCATTGGATGTAGTGTATGCAGGATTAATAGCTTTCATACCACAGTCGAGTCTTACAATGAAGTAATCAAAGTTGACCCGTAAACCTAATCCATATGCCACTGCAAGTTGTTTGAGAAATGTATCGAACTTGAACTGTCCTCCCGGCTGGTCCTTATAGTTCTTGAGTGTCCATATATTTCCTGCATCAATAAAGAAGGCGCCGTTAAATTTCCAGAATAATGCCGTACGCAATTCAACGTTCATGTCCAGTTTCATGTCACCAGTCTGGTTGATGAAGTCAATCTTGCCATCTGAACCGCGGAACTTTCCAGGACCGAGTTCCCTTACATTCCAACCTCTTACGGAATTGGCTCCACCCGAGAAGTATCTTTTCTCGAATGGCAGAATATTGCTGTTGCCATAAGGGAAAGCGATTCCAAGTCCGAAATGAAGCGCAAGTTGGTTTTTCACATCAAGTTGCAGAAGACGTGTGTAGTCGAAATCGCCCTTTACATATTGTGCGTAAGCAATCTTGAAGAGCGTGTATTGCCCATCAGAATTTTTCTTGGCTTTAGTAAGATGTGATATGGCATTCAGGACATTGCCTCCTACTTCAATATTTGTTCTAAATGCCTGGTTCTTATAGCTGTACGATATGTTTACGCCCGACTTCACAATAAACAGATCCTCATAGTTGTACTTGAGGATTGCGTTGCGATAATTGGTGTCGTCAAGATAATTGCTCTTGAATGTGGATGAAATCCAAGGCATGTGTACAAAGTTGATGTCAATAAGGTCGAAACGGTAAGACAGGCCATGCAGTCCCTTCCAGTAGTAACGCCATGCCGATGTAAGTACGCGACGATGAAACTCCGGACGGTTCTGCATGTTATAGCTGAACATAAGTTCCGACTTTGCGCTGTTGTCATAGCGCACATTTTGCGAGAGGAATGGAGCAATTATGCGCGGAAACGCCAGACGGGTCTCTACATTATACTCTATATAGTTCTGGTTCTGGTATCCGTCAAGCCCCTTAATTGCCTCATAGGCACCACGGAACTGTACGGAGAAGAGCTCGCTTCCCCTAAATATGTTGTTGTTGGAATAAGTCAATGTGGCAGCAGCGCCGAAGTCGCCTTCGGTATTGGTACCTTCTGGTTGGAAGGATATAGTATTGGGCTTACGTGTGCTTACCTTGATACCACAATCAAGCAGTCCGTCTTCCTCGTTCTCATCAAAGTGTATGTTGGTGAACCTTACAGCATTCAGACGAGAAAAATTGTTATATGTGTTCTGTACCTCGGCAGCCGAGAATTTGTTGCCTTCCTTTATTGTAGTATTGTTTTGTAATACGTTGGGACGCAATGCCATACGCTTGGAATTTACGGGAATAAAGTTTACTTTGTTTATAAAGTATTTTCTATGGTTTGTCTCCGGACTGTTGTTTGAAGCCTTATACTTATGTAGGTACATAGTGACATCTACCATACCTGGAGTAACAGTAGAGTCTACTTCAAATTTAATGAAGTCTTTATTGAACTTGTAATATCCCTCTT
>ENA-ORNT01001901-ORNT01001901.1-human-gut-metagenome-genome-assembly--contig:-NODE-1901-length-13384-cov-3.022282_pt1 | contig 13384 bp, 9 predicted proteins | sample MGYA00242120_ERZ509032 | MGnify/ENA primary metagenome ERZ509032 (study PRJEB26280, sample SAMEA2338729) | human gut metagenome | biome: human gut; feature: human-associated habitat; material: faeces...
CCCGCCGATAAACGGCTGGGCGAGCTTGCGGTCGATGACCGACTCATCCATAAAAGTATGGAAAAAGCTTCTGTTGAAAAGCTCGATTATCCCGTCGCCATCACAAACGAGCATAGGCATGGGAAAATCGTTGACGGAACCGGCGTCTGTCGCGTCGAGGCTGTGCGACGCCATGTCCCTTAGCTGGCGTTCACGGTTGCGGATGTTAAAGAACTTGACTATCTTATAGACCGAGAACGCGATGAGAAGGACGCTACCCACAAGCGCCGCCCACCCGCTGTAGCGGACAGCGACAACAACAATGAACGCAGCCGCCGCAACAAAGGCAGCTATTTCCACTGCGAGCTCTCGCAGGAAATCCTTAAAACTCATTCATCAGACCTCCATAATAACGGGAAGAATCATCGGGCTGCGCTTGGTGCGCTCATACATCAGGTGAGATATCTCGTCCCTGAGGCTTGCCTTGATGCTGTTCCAATCGAAATATCCGCCGTCCGTCTGGGCTTCGATAGTCTCAACAGCGACTTCACGCGCGGCGTTTATAAGCTCCTCGGACTCCTTGACATAGACGAAACCTCTCGTCACGACATCGGGACCGGAAACTATCATGCCACTCTCGCGGTCAATGCAGACGGCGACGATAACGAGACCGTCCTGCGCGAGATGCTTTCTGTCTCGAAGCACGACCGAGCCGACATCGCCGACGCCGTAGCCGTCGACAAACACTCTGCCTGCGGGCACGGTTGACGTACATCTGAGCGCCTTTTTGCTGATCTCGGCGACTCTGCCGTTGTCGGCGATGAGTATATTCTCTTTAGGGATACCCATACTCAGCGCGAGACCCGCGTGTTTTCTGAGATGTTTGAGCTCGCCGTGAACCGGAATGAAATATTTCGGCTTGACGATGCCCATTATCATTTTCAGCTCCTCCTGGCAGGCGTGGCCGGAGACATGGACTTCGTACATCTTCTCATATACAACATCCGCGCCGAGCTTCATCAGCTCGTTGACGACACGGCTGACGGTCTTTTCGTTGCCGGGAATCGGAGTTGCGGAAATTATAACATAATCGTTGGGGTGGATTTCGACCTTACGGTGATCCGAGAACGCCATGCGGGTCAGGGCGCTCATAGGTTCGCCCTGGCTGCCCGTGGTGATGATAACGAGTTTATCGGCGGGATAGCGGTTTATCATATTGATATCGATAACTATCCCCTCGGGTATATTGAGATAGCCGAGCTCCGCCGAGATGCTCACGACATTTTCGAGGCTTCTGCCGACGAGCGCGACCTTGCGTCCGAGGCTCGCCGCAACATTCATTATCTGCTGCACGCGGTGGATATTGGAAGAGAATGTTGCAACTATTATGCGGTTGTTGCCAGCCTTGCGGAAGAGGGTCTCGAACGATTCGCCGACCTTTCTCTCGCTCTCGGTGAAGCCGGGACGCTCGGCGTTGGTGGAGTCGGACATAAGGCAGAGGACTCCCTCCTGCCCTATCTCGGCGAGTCTGCCGAGATCCATCATGCCGCCGTCGATAGGCGTTGTGTCGATTTTGAAGTCGCCCGTGTGGACGATAGTGCCGCCCTCGCAGCGGATAGCGAGTCCGAGTGCGTCGGGTATGGAATGGTTGACATGGATAGCCTCAACCGTAAAGCCGCCGAGGGTTATCACATCGCCGGGCTTGATGACGTTAAGAGTGGCGGAATTGAGCAGTCCGTGCTCACGCAGCTTCCCCTGAATGAGTCCGATGGTGAGCTTCGTGCCATAGACGGGCACATTGAGAACCTTGAGAAGATAAGGCAGACCGCCGATATGATCCTCATGTCCGTGGGTTATGACTATTCCGCGTATCCTGTCCGCGTTGCGCTCGACATAGGTGAAATCGGGAAGCACGAGATCGACTCCGAGCATATCCTGATCCGGGAATGCAAGTCCGCAATCGACAAGGAACATATCCTCGCCGTATTCAAACAGTGTCATATTCTTGCCCACTTCATTCAGGCCGCCTAAAAACGACACTTTTATAGGCTTGGGCTCAGCCTTCGATTTGCCCGGTGCGGGCTTAATTTTGCCGTAACTGCGGTAGCTGCGCCTGCCCGCAGTCTTCTTTGCGGGCGCAGACGCTGCGCCGGTTTCTTTTGCTTTTGGCATAGAAATCTCCTTTTCTGTTAAATTTTTGATGTAAGTAGAACCCCGACCGGTCAAGGTGCGGGAATTAAAGCCTTGTCTGTTAAAAACGCGATGATATTTTCAGCATGGATACAAGACAAATTTCGGGTAGTTAAGACATATGCGTGCAGTCATAATACAAAAATATCCCTATTGTTAATTTTACTATGATTGGATAAAACTGTCAAGTGTGTTGCACCCGATAGGGACAAATCGGTAAATACAATTTAAGCCACACGCGATGCAATAAAATTATGCGCAGCCTACAAAAGGACACATCGACAAAAGGTGTTGCAATCACTTTGCGCCGGAGGAGATGAACGCCTGCGCTTCGGCGCAGAGCTCGCGCGCGGTCTCCTCGTCAAAGCTCTGCGCAGTCAGGCGGAATCGCCCGTTTCCGAGCGGTGAAATATGCGTTTTTCCGCGCTTTTCGACAAGCACGAAGCCGTTCGCCCCGTCGCGCCCGAAGGAGAAGTTCTCGCCCTCGAACTCGTCGAGATAGTCGGGCGGCAGTTCAAGCTGCGCTGTGGTGCTGTAGACAAACAGCGGCGGCAAAAGAGAATAGAGCTCGGGGAAGGTCATATTCTTCTCTTCTAAAATACAGGTGAGCTTCGCCGCGGTGAACAGCGCGTCGCGCGACCAGAACTGGCGCGCTGCGAGACGGCGTGCGACATTGTCCGAGCCGTCCGACGGGGCAGAGAGATAGCGATAAGCCGTCCTGCCGTAGCTGCGCGCGAGGTCATCGAGAAATGCGGGAGAATCATAAGGGACGGAGATATCCCGCCCGCTCTCGAGTTCGTACATTCCGCAGATAGCGATTAGCTTGACAAACGGCACGACTCCGGTCTTTTCAGTATATGCGCTAAGGCTCGTTCCCCTGCGGTTTATTCTGAGGGTCAGCGCGCGCTCGTTTGAGGTGGTGCGCATGCAGTCGTTTATGAGCGCGGATATCATTGGGTCCGAGCTGAGTATCGCGCAGTCGGATACGCCGTAAGGCACATGGTGCATCAGCTCGTCGCGGTAGAGCATACCCATGGCGGACATATCAAAGAGTCGCCCGCACGACGGCGCGGGAGATAAATCGGTCTCCATGAAATCCGCCGCCTTTCTGCCGAGCGCCGCGGACACGCTCAGCCCGTTTTCGCCGAAGATGCTGACCGTCCCCTCCCCGGCGCAGACGAACACGCCCGCATTGAGCGACGAGAACGGAACTAAAAAAGATAGCTGGGATTCAAAGGACGCGCCGAACGACCACGCATTGATGCCGGAAACACGCAGTCCCGCGCACACGGCATCGGCGCAGGCGCGGGAATACTCGTCGTTTCGGCAGGCGACGCCTACTCTGCCGCGCCCAAAAGCCGCACCGACTGCCGCGCCCGCTCTCGCGCAGTCGGACGCAGTGAGCCCCTGCGCACGTTTTATAAAAGCCGCCGAGTCCGCATCGTAGCTGTACATGATAACCCCTCCGAAGATATGATATTCCTATTATTGCCTGCCGGGAGCGGTTTTAAGCCGAAGTTTTACACATTTATAAATGTGCGGCGGGGCGGCAAAATCACCTTGTTTTTGACCCGACTTAGTGATAGAATTAATTAAAATAACACAACGGAGTGAAATATGAGCGAACTGAAAAAAGTTGAGATATTCACCGACGGCGCATGTTCGGGCAATCCCGGACCCGGCGGCTGGGGCGCCGTTCTGCGCTATGGCGAGCACGAGGCGGAGATGTCCGGCGGCGACGCGAACACGACGAACAACCGCATGGAGCTCACGGCGGTCATAAGCGCGGTTGAAAGGCTCAAGGAGCCCTGCGATATAAAAATATACACCGACTCGCAGTATGTTGCGAACGCGTTTTTAAAAGGCTGGATATGGAACTGGAAGAAGAACGGGTGGAAAAAATCCGACAAGAAGCCGGTTTTGAATCCCGAGCTGTGGGAGCGGCTGCTCAAGGCGCTTTCAAAGCACGAATATGAGTTCATATGGGTCAAAGGACACGCGGGGCACCCCGAGAACGAGCGGTGCGACAGGCTCGCGGTAGCCCAGAGCGAAAAATATGCAAAGAAGTGAACCGAAGATGAAAAATGTCGCGATAATACTTCAGGATCTGCGAAGCGGCGGAAGCGAGCGGTTTGCGAGCAGGCTGTCGCATCTGCTGAGCGAAAAATTCAATGTCTATGTCCTGGTCTTTGACGCGAGCGAAAAGCGATTCGACTGCGCGGGCGAATTCGTTGATTTAAAATTACCCGCAGGCAAAGGCACGGCACAGCGTGCTGTTATTATGCTCAAGCGCGCCGCGGCGATAAAAAAATTCGTCAAAGAGCATAATATATGCACGGCGTATTCATTCACTCACGCGCCGAACGAAGCGCTCGCGCTCTCGGGCGCGAAGTGCGTGAAATATATCTCCTGCCGCGACTATGTGCGGCTCATAAAGAGCTCGAAGCTCTATTCATTCGCGCTGCGGCACGGATGCAATATTCTCTTCAACGCCCTCGAGATGCAGAAAAAATGCGAAGAGATGTTCCCGGGGAATGAAGATAAGCTTTTCACGGCATATAATATCATCGACTGCGAAAAAGCCCGCGAGGACGCAAAAGAAGAACTCGACGAAGAATACAAAGAATTCTATGACACGCACAGAGTTATAGCTTTCTCTTCGAGATTCGTTGAGCAGAAATGTCAGTGGGATATGCTAAAAAGCTTTGAGCTGCTGAAAAAAGATATCCCCGATGCGGGGCTGATATTCCTCGGGTGCCGCGGCGAATACGAAAACGCGGTTCGCGAGATGGCGAAAAAGAGCGAATATTCAGGCGATATAGTCTTTGCGGGATTCCAAAAGAATGTGTTCAAATTTGTATCCCGCGCAGATGTTTTTGCAATGACTTCTTACTACGAAGGCTTCCCGAATGTCATCGTTGAGGCATTGGCGGTCGGCACTCCGGCGGTCAGCACGGACTGCACATCGGGTCCCGCCGAAGTTCTCGCGCCCGGTCGCCCGTTCCTGCCGCACTGCGACAAGATGACAAAAGTCGATTGCGGAATCCTCTGCCCCGTCATGTCCGAGAGCCCGGACTTTGACTACGGCAACATAAACGACGCCCACCGCGAATACGCGAAGGCGCTCAAAACACTGCTGACGGACGGCGAACTTCGCGCCCGTCTTTCGGAAAACGGAAAGAAGCGCGCAGACGAGCTGAGCGCAGAAAATATGAAGCAGGTCTATTTCGACCTGACCGACAACTGATTCGGAGGTAACAACAATGAGCAGATATCTTATAGTCGGCGCGGGGCGCAGCGGAATCAACGCCGCGCAGCTGCTTATCAAAGTCGGCGAGGATTTTATAATCTACGACGGAAACGAGAATTTCGACACTGCGGCGGCGTGTGAAAAAATAGGCAGGGGTAATATAGAATTTATCCTCGGCGATTTTTCGGGCTTCGATTTTTCGCGCGTTGACATTTGCGTAGTCAGCCCCGGCGTATCGCTTGAAACGCCGATAATGAAAGCCGTCAAGGAACATGATATACCGATCTGGGGCGAGGTCGAGCTTGCCTACAGGCACGACAAGGGCACGGTTATCGGCATAACCGGCACGAACGGCAAGACCACGACAACTTCGCTCACCTATGACATAATGAAGCGCCACGCGAAGAAGGCTCTGCTCGTCGGCAACATCGAGATTCCCTACACCGGATACGCGCTCGAGAGCGACAAAGACAGCGTGACGGTCGCGGAGATAAGCAGCTTCCAGCTTGAAACTATGGTGACCTTCAAGCCGCATGTCACGGCTATTCTCAACATCACGCCCGACCATCTTGACAGGCACAAGACGCTCGAAAACTACATCGCGATAAAAGAATCGATAACCAAGAATCAGGACGGGAACGACTTCTGCGTGCTCAACTACAACGACCCGGTTCTGCGCGAATTCGGCAAGACCCCGCGCTGCAAAGTAATATTCTTCAGCTCTTCGGAAGAGCTCGAGAGCGGAGTGTTCCTGCGCGGCGATACGATGATAATAAAAGAAAACGGCGTTGAAACGCCCGTCTGCACGACGAAAGACACGAGCCTTGTCGGCATGCACAACTATGAAAATATCATGGCGGCTATCGCGATGACCCATGCTATGGGCGTGCCGCTCGACACCATCCGTCAGGGCATAAAGGAGTTCACGGCGGTCGAGCACAGGATAGAATTCGTCACCGAGAAGAACGGAGTCAAATACTACAACGACTCAAAGGGCACGAACCCCGACGCGGCAATAAAGGCGGTATGTGCCATGCCCTCGCCGACGATCCTCATCGGCGGAGGCTACGACAAAAAGTCAAGCTATGACGAGTGGGTAGCGACATTTGAGGGCAGGGTAAAAGAACTTCTGCTCATAGGCAAGACGAAGCACGACATTGCCGCCGCCTGCGACAGAGCCGGCTTCAAGGCTTACAAATTCGTCGACACGCTCGAAGAGGCCGTCAGCATAGCTGCCGCCGACGCCGAGAGCGGCGACTGCGTACTGCTCTCCCCCGCATGCGCGAGCTGGGATATGTTCAAATGCTATCAGCAGCGCGGCGAGATATTCAAGGACTGCGTAAGAGCGTTATAAAAGTTGATAAGACGAGCCGCCGCGGATATCCGCGGCGGTTTTGCTGTTGAGTGCTCGGCATGTGAAATAACTCGGCGGTAGATGCGGCAATGATGCATCAAGTCGCCGCGCAAAAGAGGTTCGCACCAATAAAATCGTGCAAACTTCGCGGGCGGATGATAATCCCTACTGCGCACTTTTTCACTATTCACTTTTACTTTTTACTTTGAGCGTCAGCGAAACAATCCCTCAGTAGCTTTATCCACTATATAGATTTCAAGGGCAGGCGAACGAAGTTCGCCCCTACGGTCGGTAAGATAAATCTTTGCGAAGATTTCATGCCGCTGTCGCGGCATCGGTGCGTCGAGTCGCCGCACCCTACAAACTGAGCATCAGCAAACAGCAAAAATACCGCAGGGCTTTTGCTCTGCGGTACTTTGATTTCAGGCTTTATTTATGCTCGGCGAGGTATCTGTCCACGACGGACTCGACATAATCGGGGCGGTCGGTAATGATACCGTCAACGCCGTTTTCGAGCATCTGGATAACATCCTTTTCCTCGTCAACCGTCCATGCGTTGACCTTAATGCCGGCGGCATGAGCGCGGCGGACGAGCGCTTTTGTCGCAAATGCCTTATGCGGATGCAGTGCGTCGCAGCCGATCTTCTTCGCGAGGTGCAGAGGCTGGAAGAACCACCTTCTGACTACCTGGCCGTAAATCGGATAGAGATACGCCGTCTTGCACTTGGGATCGTACTTCTTCGCCTCAACAAGCATCTTATAGTCGAAGCTCGAAATGAGAAGCTCATCGAAAAGTCCGTAGTCCTTGACTGCCTCTATCGTCTTGCGCACTATGTCTTCGCGCTCGGACTTGTTGGGCTTTATCTCGATATTCATAACGCTCAGCTTGTCGCTCTTCTTCATGCACTCGAGGTACTCCTCGACGGTGGGTAGAGTGACGCCGGCGAAGTCCTTTGAGAACTTGCTGCCGAAATCGAGCTTGCGGATATCGTCAAACATATAGTCGCCGATAGCGCCGGTGCCGTTGGACATCTCGTCAACGGTGTCGTTATGGCAGATGACTATATGCCCGTCCTTGGTGATATGGACGTCGGTCTCGGTTCCGTCCGCCCCGAGCTCGACTGCTTTTTCAAATGCGGGGATCGTGTTCTGGGGAGCATAGCGGTTAGCACCGCGGTGTGCGATTATCTTTGGCTTATTCAACACTGTTCACCTCTGAAAAATTTCTGAGGACATTATAGCACTTCGCCGCTGAAAATTCAACAGGAATGTGATAACGCTGAAATAATTATTAAATTTCTGCTTTTATTGTACTTAAGTCCAAAACGCTGTTGCAAGCTATTAATATTTTTGCTATAATGATAAGAGCTTTTATGCAAATTGTCGATGCTTCCCGATTGAATTTTTTCATATCGAGGGGCTAAAACAATTGTCTGCGGGCGTATTTTCCCTGCTTCGCCGCGGACCTGAAGGAGTGTTGAAATGGGAAAGAGTAATCTCAAGGAAAAGGTCAGCACGACATGGAACAATGTCGTACTGCACTGGAAAACACCCGCCTTGGGCAAATATGTCTCCTACAAAGAGATAATTGCCTACGGCGTCGGAGGAATGGGCGTTCAGTTCGTCATGTTCTTCTGCTCGCTCATCGCGCTTTCCGCAACGAGCTTCCTTGTCGGAAACACGATAGGCATCAAGCCGATGCACTTGCAGTATATGGCGGTCGCATCGACTATTATCGGCTTCGGAATCACTATCGGACGCTCTTACATAATCGACAGCGCCCGCTTCAAATCCGGAAAATTCCGTCCCTGGCTTGCGATAACCGGTATTCCCACCGTTATTATAGCGGTCGTGTTCGTCTGGCTGCCATATGAGACGATGTCGTATATGCAGAAAGTCATTGCGGTTTTCCTCTGCTATAACCTTCTGCAGTGCTTCTATCCTTTCTTCCAGCAGGCATACACAGACCTTGCAAACGTCATATCGCCCAACTCCCATGAGCGTACCGATATCGTTTCGGTCTCGTCGATCATCTACTCCATGGCGCCGTCCCTCACGGGTCTTTTCGTGCCGATGCTCTCGACGCTCACCGGCGGTCTGAACTCCATCACCACATACCGTATAATCCATCCCCTCGTCGCCGTTGTCGGACTTCTTCTGTCCTATGTGGCATATGCGGGAACGAGAGAGAGAATAATCGTGGCAGAGAGCCACGTTACCCAGTTCAAATTCTCCGACGCATTCCGCGCCGTTGCAAAGAACAAATATTTCTGGATAACTTCCCTTGCAGGCTGGCTCGGCTTCCTTGAGGGCGCAGTCGACGTTATCGTCGGCTGGACATTTATATATGCCTACCCCGACAGAATGGGTCTTTACGGAGTCGCAACAACGCTCATCGGCAACGCGGCGCTCTGGGCAATGCTCATCTGTCCGATAGCGATAAGAGTTATCGGCAAGAGAAACCTGCTTATCTGGTGCAATGTTACAAACGTCGTGCTCATCGGACTGCTCTATCCCCTTTACAACAACATCCCCGCTCTGATAATTCTCTATTATCTCAACAGATTCGTCAATTCTTTCGCCATAGTCTACACCCCGGGAATCAACGCTGATATGCGTGACTATCAGCAGTATTTCACCGGCGAGCGCATCGACGGAATGTTCGGCGCCGTCGGCATAATCGGCTCGTTCATCGGAATGTTCACCGGCATGGTGCTCCCGACCATCTATCAGATGCTCGGCCTTGAGGACAACTACGACGTGCTCGAAGTCGCTTCGTTCAGGGAGGATATGTTCGACGTGCTCATCATCGCCGCAGCTATCGGCGCGGCGCTCAACTTCGTCCCCTACCTCTTCTACGATCTGACCGAGACCAAGCAGCGCGGCATAGTCAAGGTGCTCAAGATACGCGCGATGTTCGAGGACTACGGCAACGGTATTCTCCGCGACGAGAGCATCGTTGAAGCCATAGACATAATCGACGAAGCAAATCTCCTCTACAAAGACAGAACCCTCATGACCACAAAGGACGACATCAAGAAGGCAGAGAGACTGCCCGCGAGAACGCCCGAGGAAAAAGAGTTCAAGAAGAACGAAATCAAGCGACTGAAAGCCGCTTACAAAGAATTCAACACTCAGAACCGCGGCATAAAGAAAGACCGCATAAATCAGGCAAAGGCCATGCCCAAGAGCACCGACGCCGAGAAGGCGGCGAGAAAAGCCGCGATAAAGGCCGCGAAGAAAGAGAACAGAGAGCTCAACAAGCTCAACGCGGACATCTCCGTGTGCGATTTCATCATCGACGAGATGAACAAATACGACACTCTGCGCATCAAGAAGCAGGTCGAGCGTTCCCGTGCGCTTGAGGCTGCCGGATATGCCGGAATATTCTACTACAGCAAAGAGGACATGGCTGAAGCCAAGGCTCTGCCGAAGTCCACTCACGAGGAGCGCGAGATTCGCAGTGACGCCATAACCCACGCCCGCGCGCTCAAGAACGCCAGAAAGGCAATGGTAAAGTTCTACGGCTCGCCCGAAAATATCGTCGAGCCTTCAGACGATGCGTTCAAGGCCGCAGAGGCTCTGCCGGACGACACCTTCGCGCATCAGCTCGAGAAGAAGAGAACCGTCAAGAAGCTCGTCAACGAGAAGTCGAAGTACATCAGAAGCGTCAAGCCTCTTCTCGACGCAAGACGCCAGTTGACGGAAAAAGAGAATTATGCGCATCTTGACGATATCCGCGCAAGATACGCCGACGCAAAAGCGAACACCGACGCCGAGTACGAGGCGCGCAGAGTCGAGATCGAGAGACTCGAAGAGGAGCGCAAGGCAGACCTCGAGCGCAGGAAGCAGGAGCGCCTGGCCAAGAAGAACGGAAAGTGAGGAATAGACGATGAAAAAATTCAGTAAAATAGCAGCCGTTGTTGCGCTGATGCTCGTTGTCTGCCTCTCTTTCACAGGCTGCGGCAATCTCGGCAACGCGATAATCTCCGCCCTCTCCCTCGATGTCACGGTCGACGACCCGGCGCTCATCAAGGTTGAGGATATACTCGACAAGACCGTCAAGACGGAATCCGTCAAGAACGGCGACTTCACCTATACATTATATACCGACAACACCGCCTGCATCACGGGCTACACAGGGAGCAACCCCGTTGTTTCCATTCCCGCGGAGATAGACGGCGCAAAGGTAGTCGGTCTCGAGAACAAGGCTCTCAAGAGCAGCAGCACGCTCAAGGAGCTCATACTCCCCGACTCTGTCGAGGCAATCGGCAACTATGCCGCGATGTACTGCGACAGTCTTGAGAAAGTAACCATCGGCAAGAACATCAAGCACATCGGCATCAGCGCGTTCGAGGGCTCGCAGGAGAACGCCTACACCGGAAAGAGCAAGCTTACGACCGTTGTTTTCAACGGCGCGCCCAAGACCATATCCGAAAAGGCTTTCTACTTCTGCTCTGCGCTGACCGAAATAGTCCTGCCCGAGGGCGTTGAGACCATCGGCGACTGGGCGTTCGCGAAGTGCTTCAGCGCAAAGAAGATAATTATTCCCGAGGGCGTCACTCAAATTGACGACCACGCGTTCCTCAAGTGCACCGGAGCGGTCGAGATATCGATTCCCGGCACGGTTGAGAGCATTGCCGTGAGCACATTCTACCGCTGCTCCTCTCTCGAGAAGCTCACCATCGGCGAGGGAGTCAAAAAGCTCGAAAAGGGTGCGTTTGAAGAGTGCAAATCGCTCAAAACAGTCGTCCTGCCCGAGAGCATGGAAGAGCTCGGCAAATATGCGTTCTACAACTGCACCGGACTCGACGAGATAACCATTCACTCCGGAGTCACCGTGTTCGGCGGCGAGATATTCAAGGATGTCGGCAAGCTCACGATTTCGACCGAGAGCGGAAGCGACGCCGAGAAATACGCGCAGGACAACGGCTTTGATGTTGCCGTTATCGGCTGACGGAGGACGAATGGGAACGATAATCGCACTCGGCGGCGGCCGTTATGACGACGGCGAGGTCATGCCGATATTTGAAAGAATAGTCCGCGAATCGGGCAAAGAAAATCCTCATGTCGTGTTCCTGCCGACTGCCGGGCACGACGACACCGAGGGCGACGAGCCCATATGGGAGAGCTTCGAAAAGCTCGGATGCACGGTTGAGACGCTCAAGCTGACCGACCCCACGAACACCCGCGAGCACATATATGATACGCTCGTGAGCACGGACATTGTCTACGCCGGCGGCGGAAACCTCGAGTTCATGATGAACACATTCAAGGCGACCGGCGCGGACGAGGCGCTCAGAGAAGCGTATAAACGCGGAAAAGTCCTTTCGGGGCTCAGCTCCGGCGCGATGTGCTGGTTCGACATGGGATATGACGACTGCGGCGAAAACGGTAGCTTCATGTTCATCGACTGCATCGGGCTTCTCCCCTACTGCTACTGCCCGCACTTCATCAGCGAACGCTGGCAGAGTTTCGGAACAGCCGTAATAGACTGCAGAGTCTCGGGCATCGGAGCCGAGGACGGCGCGGCGCTCATATTCAAAGACGGTCATTTCTCCGCCATGTGCGGAAACGACGGCGGAAGCGTGTTCTATTTTGACAAGGACAACGGCTTTGAGAAGAGCGACATAACCGAGGACGCGTCGGCGCTGGATATATAAAACTTCATGCAGGGAAAACGGATGATTTCTGTTTTCCCTGTTTTTTATTGGGGTATTGATGACAGCCGTCATTTTCGCATATCCCGTCAGTTGAGCGTATGCGAGTAACCCCTCAGTCACTTCGTGACAGCTACTCTGCAGGGGAGCCTGCGGACAGGTTCGTGCGTGGTTGCTCTTTTTATCGTCGGCGGCGTCGGGGTCGCCGTACCCTACAAAATCAGACTTTATTATTGGGCGCAAGCGAGGCAATTAACCAACAGCACCGACTCCGCATATTCTTATAGTAAATGAATATGCGGAGGTATTTTTATGCCCGATGTCTATCTCAGCCCCTCAACTCAGGGCTACAATCCATATATAATCGGCGAGAGTGAGAAATACTATATGAATCTCCTCGCCGACGCGATGGAGCCGTATCTCTCTTCAAGCGGGATAAGCTACGGCAGGAACGACCCGAACGGCAACGCGGCGGCGGCTGTCGCGCGCGGAAACAGAGGAAACTATCGGCTCTATCTCGCCCTGCACTCAAACGCCGCGCCCGCCATATATGAGGGCACTCTGCGCGGACCCGATGTCTACTACTATCCGACGAGCACACAGGGAAAGCGCGCTGCCGATATAATCGCAAACGGGCTGCGCGAGATTTACCCAGAGCCCGAGCTTGTGAACACGCGCACCTCAACAACACTGCTCGAGCTAAAACGTTCGAAGGCTCCTGCGGTTTACCTTGAGCTCGCCTACCACGACAACGAGCAGGACGCGCGGTGGATAGCCGACAACATCGACGCGATAGCCGAAAATCTTGTCATAAGCATTGCGGATTTTCTCGGCGTGCCGTACTATCCGCCCGTTTTTCCCGCCGCGGGTACCGTTAGCACGCGAGGCGGGGTTCTGAACGTCCGCCGTGCGCCGAATACGACCTTCGCGCCGCAGGACGCCAGCCGGTAA
>ENA-ORNT01001906-ORNT01001906.1-human-gut-metagenome-genome-assembly--contig:-NODE-1906-length-13359-cov-5.318776_pt1 | contig 13359 bp, 13 predicted proteins | sample MGYA00242120_ERZ509032 | MGnify/ENA primary metagenome ERZ509032 (study PRJEB26280, sample SAMEA2338729) | human gut metagenome | biome: human gut; feature: human-associated habitat; material: faeces...
TTTCGGCTCTCCACTGCTTCTGATTGAAAGGCGGGTTTGCTGATGTTAAGCAAAGACTAAAAAATATGGGCTGTTCAAGCCCACATACAAAGGAGCGGTACCCGGTAATCCAGGGTCCGCTCCTCCTGTTATTCTGCTGTATTCTCCTGCCCGATCAACCGGGCAATCTCATCGGAGAAGCGATAGATGATCTCCACCCTCATGCCGCTGTATACATTCACGCGGTCGATAAAGAACAGGAGCATTTCATTGGTCAGCTCGTCCGCAGTAAGCGTCCGGCGGGCCATGCCGCAGGTCTCCGTCAATTCACGGTTCTTGCTCTGTGAAAGGGATAAAAGCTCCTTTTCCAGCCGCTCTTTTTCCTCGCTTAGGCTGTCGCTCTCTGTGTTCATTTTATCGCGTTCGATGAGGTATATATCCCTCTGAAGTCTGCCTTCAGCGTATCGTTCGTAAGCACTGATCCTACCGACAGATATCTGCTTAAGGCGTTTTTCAATCTGTTCCATCCGAAATCTGAGGTTTTCCTCTGTGCCTTCGCTGGCAGCTGCCGCCGCATACAGGCGATCATCTGCATCCACCAGCAGACGGAGCTTCTCAAGCAGGTCGTTCTTCACGATGCGCTCCAGTTCGGCCTCTATAAACCGTTCGCCCACCGGGCAGGCGGTTTCTCTGTTGGATACAGACTTGAGGCAGGTGTAGTAAATCACCGGGGAGTGTTTCTGCCGCTGCATGGCGCGTCCGCAGGCCCCGCAGTGAACCAGACTGCGCAGCAGATACTGATTGGGACTCCGATCATAGCCCTTGCGGATTTTGCGGAACACCTTCTGCGCTTCTTCATACTCGCTTTCGCTGACAATGGCTTCATGGCAGTCCGGGATAATCTGCCACTCGGATTCATCCGTCCATACCGTCCGGGGATTGTCCAGTCCCTTCCAGCGGCGCTGATTCATGACCATCACACCGGTATACTCCCGGCGCTTCAGAATCTCCCGCACATTGTTGGAAGTCCAACAGGCTTCCTGAGAAGCTGTACGGAACTTTTTGCTGTCGGGATTCATCCGCATAAAATAGGCTGACGGCGTTTCCAGCTTATAATCATTCAAAACAACGGCAATCTCTGTCGGCGTTTTTCCTTCCAGTGCAAGGTCAAAGATTTTCCGCACCACAGGCGCAGTATCCGGATTGGGAATGATCTTCCGCTTCACATCCGGGTCTTTCATGTATCCGTATGGAGGCTGCGAAGCCACGAACTCGCCCTTGCTCTTTCTGGTGCTCATGACGGTTTTGATCTTCTGGGACAGGTCGCGGCTGTAATAGGAGTAGACGATGTACTTCATGACCACTTCCATGCCGGCTGTAGAGCCCTTGTAATCATCGCTGTCATACCCGTCGTTGACAGCAATGAAGCGAACACCCAGGAACGGAAAGATGCGCTCCAGATAGTCGCCGATCTCCACATAGTCGCGGAAAAAGCGGCTGAAATCTTTACAGATAACCACGTTTGCCTCGCCGTTTTTCAGGCTTTCAATCATCCGCTCAAAGGACGGGCGGTTGCCGTTGGTGCCGGAGTAGCCGTCATCGATAAACTCAACCACTTCATAGCCGTCAAACTCCCGGCGGGCACGGATAAAGCGATACAGCAGCGTGCGCTGATTGGCGATACTCTCGCTCTCAGTTTTAAATTTCAGGTCATCATCGGCATCCGACAGGCGGATGTACAGGTACAGTTTTTTCACCGGGCTTCGCCTCCTTCCAATTCGTGATAAGCCGCTTCCAGCGCGTCCCGTTCCTCCTGAAAGCGGAATATGATCTCCAGCCTGTGCTGGGCATAACCGGTTTTATATACGTTGATGTGGTCAATCATCGCCTGGGCGATTTCCGGCGTCAGCTTCCGCGCCTTGCGGATATTCCGGATGTTCACAAGCCACTTGTTCTCATCAGAAAGCATCCGGTTCAGCCTGGCCAGCTCCACCGACAGCTGATTGAGCCGGGAGCTCTGCTCCTGATACGCGGTGTCAAAACGGGTTTTCAGCTCGATGTAGTCCCCGGCAGAGAGAATACCGTCCACATAGTCATTGTAGAGCTGCTCCCGTTTGTTCTGATAACCGGACAGCTGGTTGCTGACTTCCAGCATTTCCTGCTGAAGCTCAGTCTGCCGCTTCGTCTGAATACCGCCGTCCTTCAGCCGCCCGGCCACTTCCTCAAAATCCGCGAACAGGGCAAACTGTATCTGAATCGCGTTCCAGACAATCGGCGCAAGCTTTTTCTCCGAGATGCCGACGGCAACATCGCAGCGGCCATACTGTTTGTTCCGGCAGTTGTACCGACCTTCTTTTTTCTCGCCGTGGCGGCTGTAACCGAGGTTGGAGCCGCAGTGCCCGCACCGGACGATTCCGGTTCTGAAGATCTGCGGATGCTTTTCGCGGTAATTCCGGCTGGCTTCCAGTTTGGCCTCATTCTCGCGGCGGCCTGCCTCCAGAATTTCTCTGACCTGATAGAAGTCACCCCGGCTGACCAGCGCTTCGTGCATATCCGGCAGAATACGCCACTTACTCTCATCCGGTTCATAGTGGTAATCCGGCTGTCCCAGATACAGCGCCGTCGGCATCCGCCCAAAGACAAGGTCGCCCATATAGGTCGGATTCATCAATATCTGTTTAATAACCTGCTGTGTCCAGAGGCAGTCGGAATAACATGCCCGCTTTGTCTGCCCGCGCAGATAGCGGAGCCTGCCGGGAGAAGGAATTCCTTCTTCATTCAGTTGGCGCACGATGGGACGCGCTCCGGTGCCGCTAAGAAACTGTGCATAGATTCTTATGACAATCGGTGCGGTCTCCGGATCGGGTTCAAACCGGTATTCCTGTGTGGTCGATTTGCGGTACCCGTAGGGAATCATGCTGGGAATGTGTTCGCCGGCCAGCTGCTTGGCATGAACCGCCAGCGACACCTTCTTGGACTGGTCTCTGGAATAGAAGCTGTTGATCAGGTTCTTCAGCGGAATCAGCAGGCTGCTGGCGGAGCCGTCCGTTTCAAAGCTGTCATAGCGGTCAACCACCGAGATGAACCGCACGCCCATGGCCGGGAAGATGTTCTCCAGCAGGTTGCCTGCCTCAATATAATCACGGGAGAAGCGGCTGAAATCCTTGATGACCAGCGCCTTGATTTTTCCCTCCCGAATATCGGAAAGCAGTCTCTGAAACTCCGGGCGGTCCGTGTTGGTTCCGGTCCAGCCGTTATCCACATAGGTATCTGCCAAATGAAGATACGGGTGCTCCGCTACATAGTCCCGGCAGATCTCAATCTGACCTTCGATGGAATCGCCATCATCATTCTTTTTGCTGTTTTCAACCGAGAGTCGGGCGTAGATGGCCGTCTCCCAGACGGACGGCAGCATGGCGCTGACCGGTTCCTGCGTCTGCTCCTGCTGTAAATACTGCCTTTTCTTTCTTGCCATTATGCGTTCCTCCTCTCCGGCATTGTTACGCCTTCCTCAGCTGGAAGGACATCCTCAAACCGTTCTATATACTGCAGTGCGTTTTCCAGTTCATCTTTGTAGCGGAAGCACACTTCGATGCGCTTGCCGTCATAGATCAGGATTTTCTCAATCAGGTGAACGATGCACTCCCTGTCCAGCTCCGTCAGGTGCCGGTACTTCTTGAACTGTTCAATCCACTCGATGTTCCCGGAGCTGTTCTCCATGGCCTGACTGCGTTCATCCTTCAGCTTTCCCAGCTGCCGCTGCCTGTCCGCAATCCTACGGTCATAGCCCGCATGGAATTCTCTGTACTCCTCACGGCTGATTACACCATCCGCCATATCCGAATACAGGTTGATTTTCAAATCCTGATACCGCTTGATTTCATTTTCCAGCGCCGTCATCTGGGCGTCATAATTGATGATTCGCCGCTCCTGTTCCGGCAGCGATGCAATGTAATCCAGCACCTGTTCCACCTGGGCGATCAGCTCAATATGGTCATTTACCACCCGGAGCACAATTGCTTTCAGCTTGTCCTCGCTGAATGTATGCGGAGAACAGCCCTTGCCCGCTTTGTTGGTGGAACAGACCAGGTAATGATACTTTTTCCCGCCGCTGGGGACGGTCTTCCGCACCATGGTATGTTTGCAGTCGCCGCAGAACACAAAGCCGGAGAAAAGATGAACCTTTTCCTGCTTCGGCGCTGTACGGACGTCCCGCAGCATCAGATTCTGAACGGTATCAAAATCCGAGCGGCAGATAATGGGCTCATGGTTGTTCTCGATGACAATCCACTCATCCCGGTCATACTCCACACGCTTTTTGATTTTGTGGTTCGGAGTGCCGGATTTATGCTGAATCAGCGTTCCGATATAGATTTCATTGGACAGGATTCGCTTCACCAGCATGGGGCTCCACTCTGCCTGTTCGTTGCTGCGGAATCCGCAGGAGTAATTGAAGCCCTGCGCCTGCTTGTATTCCATGGGGCTCAGGACGCCCATTCTGTTGAGCCGGTCGGCAATGGCGGAATTGCACAGTCCCTGTATGCGGAGCCGGAAGATCAGCTCCACCGTGCGGGCGGCCTCCTCATCCACCACCAGTCTGTTCCTATTCGCCTCGTCCTTCCGGTAGCCATAGGGTGCAAAGGCTCCGATGAAGTCGCCCATCTTGCGCTTGATGTCCAGCTGAGAGCGAATCTTAACGGATATGTCGCGGCAATAGGCGTCGTTGATCAGATTCTTGAACGGCACGATCAGCGCATCGGACTGCGCCTTTTCGCCGCAGGAATCATAGTTGTCATTGATGGCAATGAACCGCACGCCCATGAACGGAAAAATCTTTTCCAGATACCGTCCTGCATCGATGTAATTTCTGGCAAACCGGCTGAGGTCTTTGCAGATCACACAGTCGATTTTCTTGGCCTTGATATCCTCCATCATCTGCCTGAAGCCCGGACGTTCAAAGTTGACGCCGGAATAGCCGTCATCCGCATACTCCTTGACGATCACAAATTCCGGATGCCTGCGCACATAGTCCCGGATAATTTCCTTCTGGCTCGTTATGGAATTGCTCTCCGCCTTGTCGCCGTCATCGCGGGACAGGCGGGTATATTCTGCTGCGTTCCAGATTCTGTCTGGCATTTTAATCACCTCCGCTATCATTGTATTGAAATCATCCGGGACAGTCGATGATGTCGATATTTGTTTCACCCCTTGCTGACCTGACTGCGGGCATAGCCTTCCAGCCGGTCATCAATCGTTTCGCGGGTGTTCATAAACCCGATCTTGACGACAACGCCGTCGTCAACGTAGCAGTAGGGATTGCCGATCTGCTTCAGATAGGACGCAATGCGTTTTTCTCTCGGCTGACGGCTGTCGATACGCACATCCCGGCGGTCATGAAGCGTTGCCGGGTCAACCGTCCGGATGTCCACTTTTCTCATTTCATCCAGTGTCATGGTCTGCTCCTTTCCGCACTCATCGTGAGTGCCTGCATATTACAAATAAAGCGCCAGGCTCACCGCAAGGCACTTACAGAATTCCGGGCTGTACAGGATACTGCTGTCCACCCGTCCCATGTATCTGATGATTCGGCGTTTATCCAGCGTTTTCAGCTGCTCCAGAATCACCATGGAAGGCCGGCTCAGTCCGCGTACCTGTTCCAGCAGGAAATGTGTCGGCTGATTCGGCTTTTTTTCAATGTTGGAGGTGAGCGGCGCGGCAATCAGCGTGGGGCTGAAGAAGTTGCCCGTGTTGTTCTGAAGAATCAATACCGGGCGGATACCGCCGACCTCTGCGCCCACGACCGGATCGAGATTCGCCAGATAAACGTCTCCGCGCCGGTACTCCCAGTTTTTCCGCAATGGCTTCACCTCCCAAAACTCAAATTCTATATACTGCCTCCCATTCGTCCACGACCCCCGGAGGCGGGGAACTCACCAGGCGGCAGTCTGCGAAGCTGCCTCATAGGATTCTAACCTCCCCGCCTTCATTGTGGCCGGGCCGCGAATTACGGAAGTATCATTATCCCTTGTGCGTTTCATCGCCTTATCCGTTGCAGCCGGATATTTCTGATTGGTCCGGAATCGCTCGCCGCCTTGCTTTCCGTAATCACCCGGACTGGGCAGGCGTGTCATGGCGCACCATCATGCAGCTGGAGAATCTCTCCCGCACAGGAACGTACCTGATGAATGTGTATGAAATTTTCAAGGTTCAGCAAGCAGAGCGCGAATCGTTTTTATCAGACAGACCCATTTGCTCCTCTCACCCTTTAGCCGGTGGGAAGGCTTGTTTTCGGACAGGCTCAAAGAGATTTTTTGATTTTTTCTTTCAGGCGTGTCCAGCGCCGGTGCGCAGTGTTTTCGGATAACCCGATCTCCAGAGAAATCTCGGAAAATGATTTTCCCTGAGATCTTCTCAGCGCAATCAGAACGGTAATCGGGTCGGTTTCAGAAAGCAGACTGAACAGCGCAGGGCTGTCGATGCCGTCCAGAAAATCCGAAACGGTTTTCACATCCGGTTTCTCCTCATCTGCTGCAAGCTGTTCGAGATAATCGCCGCCATCCGCATGATGTTCGTAATACCGCCGATCAGAATTGAAAATCTCCCAATCGTAGGCACGAAGCTGCGCAATCCTGTCCTCGCTGACGCCAAGCTCGCGCAGCTGTTTTTCCTCGGCTTCTTTCCAGAGCCGCCATTTTCTTTCTTCACTGGCCTTGTTGTATGCCATTGTCTTATCCTCCGAATTTCTGAATTTTGTTTGGAATTCAGAAACCGGAGGAGGAGAACGGCAGCGCGTTCTGCGCTTTTGGGTATAAAAAATAGAGAGGTCTTTGTCTGCCGGAACAAAAGCCTCTCTATGATGAAATTGTACCGGAGACATAAGAAAACCCCCGTAAGTTGTCGTTTAGCTTTTGCGCTAAAAGGCTAACTTACGGGGGTTCCTCAGCTGTGCAGCTGAAGTGTCACGGCTGTTCGTTCTATTCTATTTTACTGCTGGATTGTGCGCCCTCTGTGTTTTGGAAAAAATCGGGTGTTTTCTCTGTGCGCCGGATGTGTTACACGCCGAACAGCTCCTCATATCGAATCAGGCTGTTCTTTTTCAGATGTTCTGTCACCACATCGATTTCCTCCTGTGTCATATCGTCTTTGAGGCGGAAATATTCCTTCTTCGCCATATCGGCACCGGACAGACTGTATGTTGCCATGATGAGCCAGTAACAGATCAGGCCGTTGCCCGGGAACAGCTCATGCGCCCTAACAGCGTACTCCATGACGCCCGCATAGTCTTTCTGCTTTGCCAGCTCGCGCATCAGGGCATCTGCGGCCTTGATATAGCGAACCTCATACTGACTGACAATATCATTCAGCCACAGCTGGTCTCTGCCGCACATGAAAACCGGGCCTTTGTAAAGCTCTACCGCCTTGCGGAGCTCCTCAATTCTTTCAGCGCTTCCGGATGCCGTCTCGGCTGCTTTCAGGTGAAGGTCAAACTGCTCGATATCGGTCGTAATCTTCAGAGTCGGATTTCGCCTGTACCCGCTGCCTTCGCGGATAATCAGTCTTGCGGATTGTCCGGTGCGCTTTGCATACATATTGGAAAACCGATATATACTGCCGCGGATCGCATTCGTATTGCCGTCAAAATCTTCTCCGGGGTTCAGGTGCTCAAAGATTTCTCTCGGCGAGTGGGCGCGTTCCGGCTTCAGCAACAGATAGGCCACAAGCTGAATGGTTTTCGGTGCATTGATGATCTGCTCGGTCAGCGTACCGCCTGCCGTGCGGATTTCCAGGTCGCGGAAGAAACTGATATAGACGTCATAGGTCGGCTCCATCGGGTTCATGGCCTCGATGATCTTCTCACGTTCCATGACATTCTGCTGGGCAAGCGCGCGGTGAAGGACATAGGCGAAGATGTACAGCGCTTCCGGCCGCTCCAGATATCTCGACGGATTGCGGATGACAAGAAAGCCGGTCGGTGCCGGAGAGAACGGGGATGCCAGGATGGCTCTTGCATCCAGGCGTTCATACAATGCAAATTCTGCCGGATTGGATTCCATGATTTCAGTTGTATCCGTGAGAACAATAGGCATGGCGCTGTGCATGGATTCCAGCCAGCGCGGCATGACCTCGGCATCCTCCAGTCCGCTCAGTCTGTAAAGCGTTCTGTCGGTTGCACCTCCCGCGCGGAACCAGCAGACCGGCCTCCACAGGCAGGTATCCATATCGATGTCCATGACGCCGGCCCAGTCCCCGCCATAGAACTCACATACCGTTTTCAATGTGACATCAATGATCTCCTTCGGATCATCGGTCTCATGCAGTGTGCTCTCAAGAACGGTTTCAACACGATCCTTTTCCACACAGTACAGCAGGTATTCATCATCATACTGCGCCAGTTTCTCCGGAATCCGGCGCGCCCTTCCATTTTTCTTAAATAAGCCTGCCATGATATCCCTCTCCTTTCTCGGACCAACAGCAGATACATTTCCCAAACGAAAAAAAGCACAGTCCGCCAGTGTATGATACCGGCAGTCTGTGCTGCAATGATTCTATATCAGCTATCCCAAGGATGAGGTCAGGTGTTCTGTTTCAAAAGGTTATCGAATTGTGTCGGTGCGCTCAGCAATGTTGCAGGCTCTATTTCCAACGCATCGGCGATGTTATAGAACACCTCAAGCGAAAAGGATTTGGCTATACCCGCAGCCTCGATTGAACTGATAAGAGAACGACTGACTGACGCACGTTCTGCCAGCTGCTCCTGGGACAGGCCGCGATACTTTCTGAACGTTGAAATGGTTATGCCCAGCTGAATGAGTCTGTCCCGATTCTTGAGGCTCATTTCCTTGTCCATGTTCACGCACCTGCCTTTCGTCTTATCTTGTATATATATTTTACCGCGAATAGGCGTATTTTTCTGCACCTGTACATGAGCGTATGCTCACAATTAAGAACATACGTCCTTAAAAGCATACGAATTATCTTTATTTCACGCATTTTTTCACTCTCCAAGTCAATTTGCATACAATTTCTATTGTTTCTGCAATGACCGGAGGCGACCGGCAGGGAGTGCGTTTATGTTGCAGACAGAAAAAGAAACATTTTTTAAAACCGGAACGTTGGTATCGTATGATTTGTTTATGTCAATTAATTCTAATTTTTTCATTTTATTTAATGTGTTATATATGAGAAGGTCTGTGTTTTTTATTGTATGCACCATTTTTCTTTGTCTCTGTCCGAGATAAGTGTTGGTATGCATAACTGACCTGTTTATTCATTTTCTATGAATGCCCTGGGTAAACGAAAAGGAACAAGGTATATTTCATCCTTGTTCCTATCGGTCAGTATGTGCTATTCAGTTCAAAAAATTGGAATTTGTTGCTCCGTCAAACTGAAAGTTTCAAGCGTTATAGACTTCCCACAAATATCTCTGCATCAATCGTCAAAGTTTTTAGCTTTTTGAAATCAATCTCAGTTTTATCTACATGGAAGAGCAGTGGGGTCATGTCTGCAAAAATTTTAATATCCTCTAACGGCATTTCATATGATTCTGAAACTCTTTTTTGGTAAATAACAGAATACTGCTTCTTGAATAAGTTAATCACATTCTCATTGGAATACTCTTGATTTTTCAAATGTTCTTTTGCAATGTTTCTGAACTCCATCAGATGTTTATTCCCAGGAATAACCTTTACAATATAGCCGCTATCCGTCAGAACTCTATTGAACTCCAAATAATTAGCTGGTGTAAATATGTCCAGTATACAGTCTACTGAGTGGTCTCTAATTGGCATATTTTCCAAATCACCCACAAACCACTTTATAGACTTACTACCGTCTCTTTTTGAAGCAAGGGAAATGGCATCTTTTGAAATATCAAAAGCAACTATATCTGCTTGAAATAGTTCTTTGATTTTTCTAGAATAATATCCTTCACCACATCCGACATCAAGAATAGTTGTTATGTTTTCAAGCTTGCTCAATATATGTGTTATCTCCGTAAGAATATGTGAATAGTATCCCTTTTCTAAAATATCCATTCTGCTTTCAAAAGAAGTTCTGCTATAATGCTTAGATTGCTTTTGATTTAATGCAAAATTCACATATCCTAATTTAGAAATATCGAAACAATGCTTATTACTACACAGCAAACTATTGCCTACCATCTTTAACTTTCGTTTACATATTGGACAACGAAAAAGCTTTTCGCTGTCATTAAATCTAATAATTTTATTCATGACATCCTCCATTATTACATTCTTGCCCGAAAGCGAGTTATGTAATACGGATGTACCGCAACACAACTCGCGGTATTATCTTAATCTCATATATGCTGTCATCTTATCACCTCCTCAAATTCAAGTTTGTATAACTATTTTATTGCATTATAGCATACTTTGGTCTGCTTTTCCCACTCCAGAGAAAATTTCTTTGTCGATAATTATCCTACCTATAGGAATATTTTTATTCACCAATACTTATCTCGGACAGAGATTTTTCTTTTGCGTAGAAGAAGACTTATTATTGTTTTGTTTATTCTTAGAAAATTTGTGAGAATTAAAGTCTGTTGGTTTTGAGCTGTTTTGTTTATTCTTTTTGTTTGTGTTACTAACTAACTGACCGCATGCAGCTTTGATATTATTGCCTCGTGATTCTCTCATTTTTACTTCTAAACCAGCCGCTTCAAGTCGCAATTTAAATGCAACTAATTGTTGTTTGTTTGGCCTGTTAATATTGCAATTTGCGGTATCGTTATATTGTAAAAGATTTATTAAAACATTTTTTTCACGAAACCATCTTCCCAACTGTCTTACATCAGCTGCTTTGTCATTTAGTCCGGGAATTAATAAATAAGCAATTGTAACTTTTCTATTATGTCTCTCAGAATATGATAAAACTGCCTCAACAATCTTATTTATATCATAACCCTTCATGTGGGGGATAATAATATCTCTTGTTCTTTGATTTGTTGCATGAAGAGAGAGGGTGAGTTGTATCTTCAAATGCTCTTCCCTTATTTTTTTTAATTGCTCTAAAGGACCTACAGTCGAAATATTGATTCCATCTGTGGGGAAATTAAGCCCATTTCTATCTCTTAATATATGAATCGACTTAATTACATTATCATAATTAAAAAATGGTTCACCCATTCCCATATATACAATTCTGTTGACTTTTTCTTTCAGTAATGTTACTTGCTGTACAATTTCTGAAGGAGTTAAATTTCTTATAAACCCATTACTTCCAGATGCACAAAAAATGCAACCTACAGGACAGCCTACCATTGTACTAACACATACAGTTACACCTGTTTTTCTCTTGATGCAAACAGTTTCAACGCAGTAACCATCCTTTAATTTGAAAGAGTATTTTCGTGTATCACCGCCATTATAAATATCATTAATGCTCATTGTTTGATATTTCTTCTGAGGTTTTTCTTTATAAAGGGCATGCATAAGTGATCGCGCCTTTTTTTCTCCAACACAATCACAAATTTCTTTATATGTATAACCGTAAGGGTCCGAATTTATCATTTCTTCAGTGATAATTATTGTGTTTTTGTTTTTCATATCATCATACCTTTCGAGAAATATAATAGCAAAATACGATAAACTACCATTATTATAATAACATTTCAAAAGCAAAAAATCAATATTCTACTCATTTATTTTACTTTTAAAAAACAAAATGGCTAAAACTTTCATAGAAAATATAAAAAAGAAATTTAATAATACTGTCTAAAACTTGTATAGAAATAAAATGAAATTATTGTTTTCTATACAAATCACATACCCTAAGTTGTGATTAATTTTTCGTGGTGTCGGTGAAAACCGACACCATCTTTTCTTTTTCGTAAAAGTTCTTGACAAGTAAACAAATGTTCTGTATAATAATAAATTGGTAAATAATGTATTTGCCTTACAACTAAATATAATCTGAAACACATATTTTTACTTATTGGCTTTATGCCAACACATATTATCTGACCGACCAAGTATAGTCCGATACTCGGTTAGTAACATACGGACAATCAGAGCTTAAAGTTTAAGCCGTTACATAGTTTCAGTGCAAACTGTGCGAGAGGATGAAATGCCCTCCCGCTATTTGTGCTATCTATGTGACGGCTTTTTTTGTTGTGCAATTTTAACGAAAATAAAAAAGTTTCATAAAAAGTCGTTTTTTCAGGCTTTCAAAATGCCTACCAAGTGAAGGGCGTTTTTGTGCAACGCTACAAACTTTCAACTTTTTGAAAAAAGTTTTGAAAAAACGTACAAAAATCGGCGTTTTAAAAGTCACCCCTTGAGGGATATTTTCTCTCGTGTACCTTGACAACTGAATGACCGTCCGAAAGTGATACGACTTTGCGATGATATGAGCGAGGCAACGCTGCGGTGAAATTCCGGGGCAGGAACTATTTCGGGTGAAACGGCAAAAAGAGGCTTTTGATATGTGGTTAATGAAATAATCCTACCGACAAAACAAAACGCATTACAGACGAAAAAATCATCAAAAATCAACCCGAAAAGCTACAGTAAAAAGGAGTGTGATAGTTATTCCGAGAATGAGTAAAAGTAAAAAATCAGAATTGAGCCTGTTCCTGAATGAACGAAACAGAATCTGCTACAACGAGCTTTGCAGAAGATGTGTCAAAAGCTGCAAGCAAAGTTTCAGAGCTGTGGTTATATCCTGCAATTATGTATCAAAAAGGAGCGTGAAAGATAGTGGATAACGAAGCCTTTTTCAAAATGCCGAAGGTGTTATTTACGGATAAATACAAAAGCTTGTCTGCCGAAGCAAAGCTTTTATATGGCTTGATGCTCGACAGAATGCATTTGTCAGCAATAAACGGTTGGTGTGATATAAACGGAGAGGTCTTTATATTTTACACCATTGCAGAAACAAGTGAGGTGCTTGGTTGTGGTCATGACAAAGCAACAAGGCTACAGCGTGAGCTTGAAAAACAAAATCTGCTCCGTCGCAAATATCAGGGTAAGGGTAAGCCTGCAAAGCTGTATGTTTTAACTGTGCCGAAAATAAGCACTGAGTCTCCGTAAAACTCGCAAGTAATAATACTGAGTACAGTAAGACTGAAAGTTATATACCGACCGAAAAGAGAAAATATATCTTTTAATTAAGTTAGTAGTAAGTCTAAGTATATAAGGCGGATTGGTTGAAACAAACGGCTGATGAACCAACGCATTTCTTCTTCGGCTCGTAAAATATTTATAAAAATCAGGAACATTTTTGTGATGCTCATTCCCACCAATCATAATTACATTCCTCCATTGTCCATTCTAAAATATGTGCTGTCCTAAAAAACGGACAATTAGGTGTGACGCCCCCTGTCAAGTAGACATTTTTTGTGGACACCTGTTATGCGGCATA
>ENA-ORNT01001907-ORNT01001907.1-human-gut-metagenome-genome-assembly--contig:-NODE-1907-length-13351-cov-4.335138_pt1 | contig 13351 bp, 15 predicted proteins | sample MGYA00242120_ERZ509032 | MGnify/ENA primary metagenome ERZ509032 (study PRJEB26280, sample SAMEA2338729) | human gut metagenome | biome: human gut; feature: human-associated habitat; material: faeces...
CGGCAACGCGGACTACAACTCCGCGAGCTTTGCGCGTGGCGTGGCCTTCGGCTTCTGCCTTTAATCTGAGATCGAAACCATCCGCGCGCCGTGTGCGCGCGGGAAGGAGCAAAGCATGAAACCAAGCTGCAGCAGCTGCGCCCATGCCTTCCGGGAGGAATGGAGCCGCGACACAGACGCGCTGCGCTGCGGATACCGGGCGAGACCGGAGGAACGCGCACCGGCGCGGGCGGATGGCGTTCCCATGATGACACCGCAGAGCGCCTATGGACGGGTGACACAGCTCTTTCCGAAGGGCAAGGAGATGTGCATCGAAGGAACCACACCACCGGCGTGGTGCTACGGGCATTATTTATCCACATAGCCGAAACAGGACGCAGCGCGTCCTGTCTGCCGGGGGCGGTCTCCCGGCACTGACGATGGCAGACCACATACTATTTATAATTCGCGCGCGCACGCGCGAATTGAGGCTTGTAACCAATCTTAACTTAGCAACCAGAGAGGAGCTGCAGAGATGTACACAGGGAGAACCTTCAACCGAGAGAGCGTATATGTCTGCGGCGATTACATGGACGGAGACATATACCCGGTATTCCAAGCGCCGGGGAAACGGAGATCGCGGTGCAAGCCAACGAGCGAAATACAGCAGAAGCTGAACCAGAAGAACGCGGAGAAGAAGCTGACCCGTCTGGTACACAGCAACTTTACCGAGGATGACATTGCCCTGCATCTGACCTACCGCCCCGGCGAGGAGCCGAAGACGGAGGAGGAAGCGCAGCACATCCTGAGCAATTATATCCGCAGACTGAAGCGCCGGTATGCAAAGCTGGGACTGGAGCTGAAGTACATCAGCTGCACGGAATACGGAAAAACAAACGGAAGAGTGCATCACCACGTCATCCTCAGCGGCGGATTAGACCGCGACACCATCGAGAAGGTGTGGGGACTGGGATACGCCAACAGCAAGCGGCTGCAGTTCAACGAATCCGGCGTGACCGGACTGGCGCACTACATCGCCAAGGACAAGCATTTCTTCAAGCGCTGGAACCAGAGCCGGAACCTGACCATCCCGCAGTGCGCACAGTTTGACGGGCAGCTGAACATGGACGACATTGCCGACATCGAGGAAGCCATTGAATGCGGAACGCAGTGGCAGTGGTTTGAAGACCGCTACCCGGACTTCCAGCTGGTGGAGGCCACCTGCTACAAGAACAACATCAACCGAGGGACATATATCCACTTCGAAATGCGCAGGCGAATGTGGGGCGGTTCCCCGGCGGAAAAGCCTGCGCGAAAAAGGAAGCGTACTCCATCAGGGAAAGCCTGATGCTGGACAATACATAACCGGGAGGAACTGAATATGGCGAAGACACTGAACGAGTGGACGAAGGACATCCACCAGAATGCCGTGGCGCATGGCTGGTGGGACGAGGCGCGCAGCTTTGGAGACATTGTGGCGCTGTGCCACAGCGAGCTTTCCGAAGCACTGGAGGAATACCGCAACGGAAAGCCAATGATCTACGGCTGCTGCGGGCACTGCGACAAGGAAGCGCAGTGCGAAGCAGAGGGCAAGCCGGAGCACAGCTGCAAGCCGGAGGGTATTGCCACGGAGATGGTGGACTGCCTCATCCGCATCCTTGACTGGTGCGGCAAGGAAGGTGTGGACGTGGAGGCGGTGCTGGCGCAGAAGCACGAGTACAACCGCACGCGCCCGTACCGCCACGGAGGGAAAGTGTTGTGAAGATCGGAGACAGAGTACAGCGGGTGCCGGACACCTTCGGCGAGACGGAAGAGATCAGAGACCGGCACCGGAGGAAGAAGACACGAAGACGCGCCTATGACGGAACGGTGATATACATCCATCCGCTGGGGCGGTTCCATGTGGTGGCCTTTGAGACGGCGGGGGGCACCATCCGGGAGAGCTTCGCGGGCGTATGATAACACGGGAGGTGGAGCAGATGTTTCGATATAAGCGCGGCGTGAAGGCGGACTACAACCGGCAGGGGTATATCTACTTCACCTCCCGCCGCTACCGGGAGCTGGATGAAGAAGCGCAGCAGAAGATACTCAACCTGTGCTTGGAGCACGGCGGGGAGTATTATCAGGCACTATTCGAGTTTGTCACCACGGATGCCAGCGCCACGGCGCTGGCCATGCGGCACCACATGGACAAGACCACGCTGTACCGGAAGGTGCGGAAGTATTACGAGAACTTCCCAACGCAGCTGTAAAAACACACGCAGAACGCACGCAGGAACACACCTGCGTGCGTTCTGCGTTTTCGGCAAAGTTGCAACTCAGCGACACACTTTTTGTCGTACCATGATAGCGTGAGCTGGCGCACACCGCCAGCGGGTAAGAGCACAGCAAGATAATTCGAGGGGCGGGCGAAGGCTGTGCGGCAAAATGAATTTTTCCCCACGACAAGCGCGCACGATGCGCGCACGCACGCGCGGGAACCTTATAGCGCCGGAGCAAGGAGGTGGCGCAGATGGCTGCAGGAAGGCCGAAAAAATACACGAAAAAGGGACTGCGGGAAGCAATCGAGCGTTATTTCCGGAGCATATCACGGACAATTCCGGCAAGAGACGACACCGGCGGCATCATCCGCAACGATGACGGCGAGGAGATCAAGGTGGTGCAGTTCGTGGTGCCGCCGAGCGTGACGGGCATGTGCCTGTATTTGGACATTGACCGGAGCACATGGCAGAACTACGCGGACGCGGAAACGCACCCGGAGCTGGCAGGGATATGCCAAGGGGCGCGAACCCGCATCGAGGCGTATCTGGAGCAGGAGCTGCTGACGCGGGAGAAGGGCGTGCAAGGCATCATCTTCAACCTGCAGAACAACTACGGCTGGAAACAGAAGCAGGAGGTTGAGCTGGGCAAGGACACCCGCGAGAGCATGAAGCACGCCGCCACCTACCACGAGAAGCTGGCGATGCTGCGGGCAGACGACGGGGAGAGCGAAGACGATGAAGACGAAGTGGACGGCCTCTGAGCTGAAGGCCATGAGCCGCGAGGAGATCGACAAGCTCTACGACATCGTGACATGGTACGAAGGACTACGGGAGACCAACAACGAGACCTTTCTCCCACTGTTTGCCGACCGGCACCGCTATCTGGTGCTGAAGGGCGGCGGCGGTTCGGGAAAGTCCATCTTTGCCGGACGGAAGATACTGGAGCGGGCGGTGAACGAGCCGGGACACCGGTTCCTTGTATGCCGCAAGGTGGCGAGGACGCTGCGGGAGAGCTGCTTCAAGCAGCTGCTGGGACAGCTGGCTGAATTCTATCCGGACAGCGGATACAAGCCGAACAAGTCAGACCTTGCCATTTCCTTCCGAAACGGCAGCGAGATCATCTTTGCGGGACTGGACGATGTGGAGAAGCTGAAGTCCATCTACAACATCACGGGCATCTGGATTGAAGAGGCCAGCGAGCTTTTGGAGGGCGACTTCAACCAACTGGACATCCGACTGCGCGGCAGGACACGGGAGTATCAGCAGATCATCCTGAGCTTCAACCCCATCAGCATCCAGCACTGGCTGAAGAAACGCTTCTTTGACCGGAAAGACCCACGGGCGCGGGTGCACGAGAGCACCTACAAGGACAACCGCTTTCTGGACGCGGCGGCCATCCGGACGCTGGAGAGCTTTCAGGAGACGGACGAATATTACTATCAGGTCTACTGCCTCGGCATGTGGGGCGTGACCGGCAAGACGGTATTCAACGGCAAGGCCATCGGCAGGCGGCTGCAGAAGCTGAAGCCGCCGGTGCGCACCGGCCTTTTCGCATACGCGGATGACGGGCTGACGCTGACGGACATCCGATGGGAGGACGCGAGGGACGGCTGCATCAAGGTCTACAAGAAGCCGGAGAAGGGCGTGCCCTATGTGATCGGCGGAGACACTGCCGGAGAAGGCAGCGACAGCTTTGTGGCGCAGGTGCTGGACAACAGAACCGGAGAGCAGGTGGCGGTGCTGCGGGGCAAGTTCGACGAGGATGTGTTCGCACGGCAGGTCTACTGCTTAGGGCTGCACTACAACACGGCGCTCATCGGCATTGAGACCAACTTCTCCACTTACCCGGTGATGGAGCTGGAGCGGCTGCGGTATCCGAAGCAGTACATCCGGGAGAGCATCGACGATTACACGCACAAGATCAAGCAGAGCTTTGGCTTTCTCACCAACACGAAGACGAGGCCGGTCATCCTTGCGGAGCTTATCAAGGCGGTGCGCGATGACATCACCATCGTGAACGACGAGACAACACTGCAGGAGATGCTGACCTTCGTGCGCAATCCGGAGACGCTGAAGCCAGAGGCGGAGCTGGGAGCGCACGATGACTGCGTGCTGAGCCTTGCCATCGCACACTACATCAGGCCGCAGCAGAGCTACATCGCACAGAAGGAAACGGTGGCGCGGCGGTGGACGGCATCCATGTGGGAGGACTATGAGAACGCATCACCGACGGAGCGGGAGATGCTGCGTAAACGCTGGGGCAATCCGCAGCGATAACAGGAGGACGCTATGAAGAAACAGGACAAGAACAAGCTGCGGCTTTGGCAGGACAGGCTGAAGACCAACGAAGCGGCATACGACGACGAGACCGGCCGCATGGACGAGCGGGAGGCGCTGTATGCCGGGGCGAACGAGATGCGGCCTATCGTGCAGGGCGAGCGGAAGACGAAGGCCGTGCATGTGCGCAATATCTGCGCGGAGATCATCGAGGCGCAGACAGACAGCAACATTCCACAGCCGAAGGTGACGGCCAGACGCAAGCAGGACGAGATGAAAGCAAAGCTCATCGAGGACATGCTGCGCAACGAGCTTGACAGAATGCCGTTTGAACAGCTCAACGACATTATGGAGCGGACGGTGCCCATTCAGGGCGGCGCGGCGTTTCTGGTGGAGTGGGACAACACGCAGCGGACGCACTTCACCATCGGGGAGCTGGCGGTATCCACGCTTCACCCGAAGCAGATCATCCCGCAGGACGGCGTGTACACCGGCATCGAGGACATGGACTACATCATCCTCAAAATCCCACAGACGAAGGAATACATCCGCAGGCGCTACGATGTGGACGTATCAGACGAGAGCGAGGAAGAGCCGGACATCAAGGGCACCGGTGGGGACACCACGGCGAACGACCTTGTGACGCAGTACATCGCCTACTACCGCAACGACAAGGGCGGCATCGGTCTTTACAGCTGGGTGAACGACACGCAGCTGGAAGACCTTGAAGACTATCAGGCGAGGCGGCTGCGCAGGTGCGTGAAGTGTGGCGCGGTGGAGCCGCTGCTGACGGAGCCGGAGATGGACGCGCCGGACATCCTGCTACCGAACGGCATGAGCGCGGCGGCGGAGGTGGACTTTGACGCGGCGGCGGATGCGCTTGCAAGAGAGACGAGGCCGCTGCCGCTGCGGGGCGGGCGGAAGAAATGCCCATACTGCGGCGGAAGCAAGTGGGAGGAGACCGAGGAAGAGTTCGAGGAAATCCCTGTGGCCGTCACCAGAAGCGACGGAAGCACCATCGGCGGCATGGTACGCCGAGAGGTGGCATCCGACACAGAGACGGACGAGCTGGGGCTGCCGGTGGTGGAGATCATCGAAGAGCCGACGAAGGTGCCGTTCTACAAACCAGACATCTTCCCGGTCATCCTGCAGAAGAACGTGAGCGTGTACGGCAGGTTCTTGGGAGACAGCGATATTGACAAGATCGCTGACCAGCAGAACACCACCAACCGCATCGAGAGCAAGATCATCGACAAGCTGCTGAAATCGGGCAGTTACATCACGTTGCCGGACGAGGCCAGCATCCGCGTGGACGCGGAGGACATGAAGGTCATCCGACCGGGCAATGCGGCCACCAAAGCGCTGATCGACGTATACGACCTGCAGGGCAACGTGGAGCAGGACATGGTGTACCTGTCGCAGGTATACGAAGAGGCACGCCAGATCATCGGCATCACGGACAGCTTTCAGGGGCGGACAGACCGCACGGCCACCAGCGGCAAGGCAAAGGAGTTCGCGGCGGCGCAGAGTGCTGGCAGACTGGAAAGCAAGCGCGTGATGAAAGACGCGGCGTATGCGGCGCTGTTCGAAGCCATGTTCAAGTTCAAGCTGGCGTACACGGACGAGCCGAGGCCGGTGGTGTCCAACGACATCCACGGCAACGCACAGTACGAGACGTTCAACCGCTATGACTTCCTTGAACAGGATGCGGCGGGAGAGTGGTGCTGGAACGATCAGTTCCTCTTCAGCTGCGATACCTCTGCCCCGCTGGCATCGAACCGCGAGGCCATGTGGCAGGAGACGCGCATGAATCTGCAGACCGGAGCCTTCGGAGACCCGGCGCAGATTCAGACGCTCATCCTGTTCTGGACGAAGATGGAGCTGCTGCACTATCCGGGAGCCGGAGAGACGCGGGCATACCTCGAAGAGGAACTGCACAAACAGCAGCTGCAGCAGCAGATGGCCATGCAGATGCAGATGGCACAGCAGCAGATGCAGCAGGCGCAGATGCAGCGGCAGCAGAATGGCGGGCTGGACATGCAGACCGCACAGGCCGTCATCCAGAGAGCGCAGCAGGACGCTGCGCGTGATTCCGGGCAGACCATGGGAGCGAATGCTCCCGTCTGACATAGATACTTCCCTATCATTCGGGTATCGCCCGACCTCCTGAAGCGGGAAGCGGCGCGGGACCGGGGCACCCGCGCCGCCGACCGTGACACAAAGGAGCATCAAGGAAAGAAAGGAGGACGCAGAGATGGCAGATAAGACCTACGCTGGCAGCATCAAGAACACCGGCGCGCAGGTGGTGAAGGCACCCTTCAGCGGCGACAACAAGAAGGGCAACGGCACCGTGAAGACCGGAAACGACCTGAGAGGCAGCAAGAACAAGTAAGACCATCTGACAAAGCAAGCCCCACATTCGCAGGAAAAGCGCAAAAATCCAGAGAGGAGCACAACACATGGACATCGACTACGGCGCATTGTTTGGCATTGACGAAGGCGGAAAAGAGCAGGAGATCGCCGACCCTGCCACGGACGAGACCACACAGGCGCAAGGCGCAGAAGAGCAGGAAGCCGCCGACCCTGCCGAAGAAGAGACGCAGGACACAAGCGCCGAAGAACCGCAGGGAGCTGCGGAGGACGGCGAAGATCATAGTGAGACGGGCAAGCAGACCCCGGAGCAGAACGCAGCGTTTGCAGCGGCACGCCGCAAGGCGGAGGCGGAGCGGGATGCCGCCGTGGAGAAGGCGCGCACAGACGCACAGGAAGAAGCGAGGCGCACCATCGACGAGGCGTTCCGAAACAGCGGACTGGTGAACCCGTACACGAAGCAGCCCATCACATCGAAGGCGGAGTACGACGAGTACCGGCAGCGCTTCGATGCAGAGCGCAAAGCCCGCGTGCTGAAGAAGAGCGGGATGAGCGACGAGGAGTTCAACGCATTCGTGAACGACCTGCCGGAAGTGAAGCAGGCCAAGGAAGCGCAGGCGGCGGCGGAGCGGGCGCAGCAGGAGGCCAACGAGGCGCAGGCACGGGTGAAGGTGGACGAGCAGCTAAAGGAGATCGGCAAGCTGAACCCCAACATCCGGGAGCTGAAAGACCTTGCGGCCATGGAGACCTATCCGAAGTTCTACGAGCTGGTGAAGAAGGGCAACACGCTGGTGGATGCCTACCGGCTGGCAAACTTCGAGGCTCTGACCAGCAGCGCGGCGGCGGCCACCAGACAGGCAGCTCTCAACAACCTGCAGGGCAAGCAGCACATGGGACAGACCAAGGAACGAGGTGCGGGCGCGGTGAGCGTACCGGCTGAAGTGAAGGAGATGTACCGCGCGCTGAATCCGGGTGCCACGGATGCAGAGATACAGGCACACTACAACCGCAGCCATAAAAAGGGCTGACGAAGCGAAAGGAGAAAAGCACAATGGCTTTCAAGATTTATTCCACTGATGACAACCGCGTGCCGGGTATTGAATACCTGCCCGCAAGCGCCATCACACCCAAGGTGGGCATGGCACTGACGCAGACCACCGGCCAGCTGGCGCTGGCTACCGGCGCAACCGCGCCCACTTACATCTCCGTGTGCGAAAAGGACAGCGAGTGCACGGCGGGCGACATCATCCCCGTTATCCGCGTGGGCAAGGACATGATTCTGGAGACCACCTTTGCAGCTGCCGCAACCAGCATCAAGCTGGGCGACAAGGTGACGCTGCACACGGACGGTCTGCAGGTCACGGCAACGACCACCAACGGCGTGGCGGAGGTGGTGTACATGGACGGCACCGCCAGCGGCAGCATGTGCCGCGTGCGCTTCTAAGAACGACGAAAGGAGTACAGTGAACAATGGCTAATATCACCTTTACCGAAGGCTCCGGCCTTCAGGACAGCATTTTCGGCAAGTCTCAGGAGCCGATCAAGATGTTCCTCGAAAAGAGGGGCGAGGCGTTTGAGCAGACCAGTATGCTGCCGGAGCTGTTCAACATGGGCAGCAGCAACCACTGGGGCGAAAAGTTCTCCACCATGACGGCCATGGACGGCTTCCAGCCGGTGGGCGAGAACGGCGACTACCCCGTGGACGGTATGCAGGAGGGCTTCGCAAAGTTCCTCGAACACATGACGTGGAAGAACAGCTTCTCCCTGTCCCGTGAGATCGTGGAGGATGCAAAGCTGATGGATTTGAAGAAGCAGCCCGCGGGCTTCATCACCAGCTACTACCGCACCCGCGAGAAGTTCGGCGCTGCCCTCATCGGCGCGGCTGTCCAGAAGAAGACGGAGACCACCTTCTCCGGCAAGACCTTTGACGTGAAGACCGCCGATGGCAAGTGCCTGTTCGCCACCAACCACCCCAGCAAGCTGGGCAAGTCCAACCAGTCCAACCAGTTCTCTGATGCCTTCAGCAACGACGCGCTGATGGCGATGGAGGCGAAGATGCAGGACTTCCGTGGCGACAACGACGAGGTGCTGGATGTGGCTCCCACCACCATCCTCATCCCCAACGACTACAAGCTCAAGCGCGACGTGTTCGCAGCCATCGGCGCGGACAAAGACCCTGCCACTGCCAACAACGGCTTCAACTACAACTTTGGCCGCTGGAACGTGGTGGTGTGGCCGTACCTGAACCAGTTCATCGCGTCCGGCACGGCTCCGTGGATTCTGCTGGACAAGAAGTACAACGACGAGTACGGCAGCGCCATGTGGCTTGACCGCGTGCAGCTGGAGGTCAGAAGCGAGCTGGCGGGCAACGATGCCAACGTGTGGAAGGGCTACGCCCGCTTCATCGCCGGTTTCAACGACTGGCGCGGCTATGCCGTGGGCGGCGTGACCGGCGGCACGCAGCTCATTGCCACATCGACTGGCGACTAATCAGAACACAGACCGGACGGGGCGGCGGCGCAGGCCGCTGCCCCGCTTTTCATTTCGAGGAAAGGGGGACGGATAATGGCGACACTGAAGAGCGTCATCGACTATGTAGACGAGATCAAGCCTAACGCCTTCTCAAACGAGGCGAAGACAAAGTGGCTGAACGAGTGTGAAGGGCTGGTGCAGACCGAGGTCTTACTGTGGGCGAGCGAGGAGATCATCACCTACCAGTACGACGCGGACAAGGACAAGGAACTGCTGGCGCAGCCGCCGCACGACAAAATCTACTGGGCATACCTGACGGCCATGATCGACTTCGCCAACGGCGAGTACAACAAATACCAGAACACGATGCAGATGTTCAACAGCTTCTTCGGCGAGTTCATGCGCTGGTTTGCCCTCAACTACCGTCCGGCAGATACCCACGAGGAGGTATATGTATGAGCGGGTACGGAAACACGAAGATCGGAACCGAGTGGCGCGGGTATTACATCACCGCCTACGGCATCGCCGTGAAGCACGGCTTTCAGGGGACGGAGGAGGAATGGCTGAAGAGCCTGAAGGGTGCCGGCGGCGAGCCTATCGTCATCCGCTATGACGAAACCGCGCAGCAGCTGCAGTGGAAGTACGAAAGCGACACACAGTGGCAGGAGCTGCTGAGCCTGAGCGAGCTGCAGGGCGATGTGGTGAGCCAGACGCTGGCGGCGGCACAGAACGCCAAGACGGCGGCGGAGGCGGCGCAGAGTGCGGCGGAGACCGCAGCACAGACCACCGGCGCAGACGCAGCCGCAGCCAAGAGCGGCGCAGACACCGCAACGGAGAAAGCCGCAGCGGCGGCAGCAAGCGCCAAGACAGCCACGGACGCGGCGGGAGAAGCACAGACGGCGGAGAGCAGCGCCAAGGGCTACGCCTCCACCAGCGGCACCAACGCCACAGCGGCAGCACAGAGCGCGACAGACGCGCGAAGCGCCAAGGCGGCGGCAGAGACAGCGGCCAGCACGGCAACGAGCGCCAAGACCGCAGCACAGACTGCTGAGACGAACGCCAAGGCCAGCGAGACTGCAGCGGCGAGCAGCAAGACGGCGGCGGCAACCTCTGCCAGCAAGGCGGAAAACGCGCAGAGCGCGGCAGAGGATGCACAGACGGCGGCGGAGACGGCAGCAAGCACGGCGACGAGCGCCAAGACCGCAGCGGAAACCGCCAAGACGGGCGCGGTGAGCGCACAGAGCAAGGCACAGAGCGCACAAGTGAAGGCGGAGGGCGCTGCCGCAGACGCGGAGGAAAGCGCCGCAGCGGCGGCGCAGAGCGCCACACAGGTGGCAGCCAACAGCAAGACCGCCGAAAGCTGGGCGGTGGGCGGCACCGGCACCCGCGAGGGCGAGGACAGCAACAACGCCAAATACTGGTGCGAGAGCGCACAGGCCATTGCGGGCGGAGGCGTGACCAGCTTCAACGGGCGCGGCGGCATCGTGAAGCCGCAGAAGGGCGACTACACGGCGGAGATGGTGGGGGCGGATGCCTCCGGCGCTGCGGCGGCGGTGCAGAGCAATCTGGACGGCCACGAGGGCGACACCACGGCGCACATCACAGCGGCGGAGCGCACCAAGTGGAACGGCAAGCAGGACAAGCTGACCTTCGACACAGCCCCGACGGCGAACAGCACGAACCCCGTGACCAGCGGCGGCGTGAAGACGGAGCTGGACAAGAAAGCCAACGCAACGAGCCTCGGCGCACACACCGGCAACACGGACAACCCGCATCGGGTGACGGCGGAACAGGCGGGCGCAGACCCGACGGGGACGGCGGCAAGCGCGGTATCGGCGCATAACAGCTCCAGTACGGCGCACAGCGACATCCGTACCGCACTTGCAGCGGGCGCTGCGGCAGCCGTGCAGGGCAACCTCGACGATCACGAGGGCAACACCACCGCGCACATCACGGCGGCAGAGCGGACGGGCTGGAACGGCAAGAGCGGGAAGGCACTTTCCTTCACGGTGACACTGACGGCGGCGGGATGGAGCGGCAACGCGCAGACTGTGAGCAACAGCAAGTTCGTCACGAGCGGGTACGCCTACACGGTATGCCCTGCGGGAGACAGCTTTGCAGGCTACGCAGAGGCGGATCTACGCCGACGATGTGACCACGGCGGGAAAGATGACCTTCCACTGCAATGAAGCACCCACGGCCAATCTGACCGTGAACATTCTGAGAACGGAGGCAACGGCATGAGTTTGGTATTCAACATGGTGGGCGGCGGAGGCGGCGGCATCAAGCTGACCGGCATCGCCATCACGAAGGCACCAACGAAGACCACCTACACGCAGGGCGAGACCTTTGACCCGGCGGGCATGGTGGTGACAGCAACCTACAGCAACGACGCGACGCTGAAATGCACGGGCTACAGCTACGAGCCGAACACACCGCTGGCGGACGGCACAACGAAGGTGACCATCCGCTACACAGAGGGCGGCGTGACGAAGACGGCGGAGCAGACCATCACGGTCATCCACCGGCTGACGAAGATCGAGATCACGGCGCAGCCGACGAAGAAGGATTATGAGTATGGCGACAGCTTCCAGAGCGCGGGCATGGTGGTGAAGGCCACCTACTCTGACGGAGCGACCGCCAATGTGACGGGCTACAGCTGCAGCCCTGCGACGCTTAATACCGTGGGCACGCAGACGATCACGGTGAGCTACACGGAGCGGAACGTGACCAAGACGGCCACCACCAGCGTGACGGTGAACCGGAAGACGATCTCCACGGTGCCAAGCCAGAGCGGGACGCTGACCTACACGGGAAGCAGCCAGTCCCCTACATGGAACAACTACAGCACGACACAGCTGACCATCGGCGGCACGACCTCCGGCACGAACGCAGGAAGCTACACGGCAACCTTCACGCCGAAGAGCAACTACCGCTGGAGCGACGGAAGCACCACGCCGAAGAGCGTGAGCTGGAGTATCGGGAAGGCGGCGGGCAGCCTCTCCATCTCCCCCACCAGCATGACACTGGACACCACGACGAAGAGCAAGACCATCACGGTGACGCGCAGCGGCGACGGCACGATCAGCGCCGTGAGCGGCAACACAGCGGCGGCGACGGTGAGCGTATCGGGCAACACGGTGACGGTAACGGGCAAGGCCAACGGCAGCGCGACGATCACCATCAGCGTGGCGGCGGGAACGAACTACACCGCACCGGCGAACAAGACCTGCGCGGTGACGGTGAGCTTCCTGAAGGACAACTTCGCGGACAACGACTGGGCTTCCATCATCGCGGCGTGCCATTCGGGCAGCGTGCCGAGCACATGGGTGGTGGGCAACAGCAAGACGATGACCATCAACGGTGCGAGCTATCAGGTAGACATCATCGGCAAGAACCACGACACCTACGCCAACGGCGGGAAGGCACCGCTGACCTTCCAGCTGCACGACTGCTACGGTGAGACCAAGAACATGAACAGCTCCAACACCAACAGCGGCGGCTGGACGAGCTGCGCCATGCGAAGCACACACCTGCCTGCCATTCTGGCGCTGATGCCGACGGAGGTACAGAACGGCATCCGGGAGGTGAATAAGCTGACCTCGGCGGGCAGTCAGAGCGCCACCATCAACACCACGGCGGACAAGCTGTTTCTGCTGAGCGAGATCGAGATTTTCGGCAGCGTCAGCTATTCCAAGAGCGGCGAGGGCACGCAGTACGACTACTACAAGGCGGGCAACAGCAAGGTGCATTACAGGCACGACAGCACGGGATCGGCGGTCAATGCGTGGACCCGTTCCGCCTATTCCGGCAACGGTAGCAATTTCTGCCTTGTCAATACGGACGGCACGCCCAACAACAACAACGCGGACAATTCAAGGGCGCTGGCCCCCGGATTTTATAGAATGGGTTGAAAGCGGACGCCGGGCGCGTCCCGAACCCGTATAAAAGGAGAAATACTGCCCTGGGTGTAAATCCCTAAAACTGCCCGC
>ENA-ORNT01001908-ORNT01001908.1-human-gut-metagenome-genome-assembly--contig:-NODE-1908-length-13341-cov-6.398540_pt1 | contig 13341 bp, 13 predicted proteins | sample MGYA00242120_ERZ509032 | MGnify/ENA primary metagenome ERZ509032 (study PRJEB26280, sample SAMEA2338729) | human gut metagenome | biome: human gut; feature: human-associated habitat; material: faeces...
GCGGTTCCTATTTTGGATACCATTCGAGATACGCATCCATTAAAGTAGCATACCCAGCCCTACATAGATGCTCATTTGTTATAGCTCTATGCAGTATGTAGCTGTCTGCTATATGCCAGTAGCCTTTGCGAATATTACCCCATTCGTATGCTATTTATTAATACCACATCTAATGAGGTTTGCCAGTCTCTGACCATCTGGGGAGCCTTGTTGAAGTCGATGAGGATGTATGATTCGTATTCATTCTTGGCAAACTCTTCAACGATATAACTCTTACCTATGCGTCGTGCACCATCAATGAGTAATGCCACTTCGCCGTTTCTTTTCTCCTTCCAATCAAGGAGCTGTTGATATATTTTTCGCTTCATAGTATGTCTCTTACACCTTTTTGAGATTTATTACAAGAATTACATTGTCGTCTTGTGTTCCCTATCACCTTCCCATACGTCAATCTCTCCATAGGAAAGCACCCAAACAAAGAATATCCAAATCGTCAAATACACGTTTTTTTATTGCCTCTGAACAATTTTTTACCGTTTTATCAGTTCTTAATATGATAAAATCAAAATCATGAAAAGAACATATACAATATTGGCATTGTTAGTTATGACAATGGTGTCTCTTGCAAAAGAAAAAGTGAATGTGAAGTATCTCGAAGAGATGGAACTTGTCAGCGTGGTGGCTCATCTGGCTGACGTGCCTGGATATAACTGGGACAAGCAGTATGTGCTGGGCGAATATCTCAACGACGTAGACAGCTGTTTCGCCCCATACAAGCGCCATCCCGCAGTGGAGTTCGTACGAAAGAAGCTCGAACCACACGGCTTCAGCTGGGACTTTCCTATGGCAGTGGCACGCCGCTTCAGTATTGTCAACGGCAAGATTGTATACAAGAAAGACCTCGTGGTAGGATACAGTGACTACTACAAGCGTATCTCGAAGGCCAACGAGAAGAAGTTTCTTGCACTCCTTCAGAAGTTCTATACTGACTCACGCTTCCAGAAGTTCTACAATAATCACCTCCCTCTGTACAAGGAGGGCACTGAAAAAGTCCCTGTTTTTGAAAAAACATGTTTTATACAATTATCTATAAGCGGCTGTAGAGAGCTTCGCCAGACGGACTCGAATAAATGAATAATGAAAAATTGATGGTCTCGGAAGACTCAGGAACGCTTCAAAACGGCTTTCTGTGAGTCATTTTTCCAAAAGTGTGTTTTCCGTGCGGTTTATCTACATTAATTTTATGATTCTCTTCAGATTTGAGGCAAAAATGGCCATAGCGCCTTGCATTTCCATACAGGCGAGTCCGTACGACATTGCTCTGTCGTACCCGAAGACATTCTTGAGCTCGGCGTTCTTGGCCTCTATCATGTAGCGCTTCCGCTGCAGGGATTTGAACTCCGCCGTCTTCTCGTATTCCAGCTGCTTCTGGTGTTCCTTTGACTTTATTGTTACATGGTAGGTCTTCTTCTTGGCTCCGGGCTTGTAGCATCCTTCCCTCATCGGACATGTCTTGCATTTCTCTATGTCGAAGTAATAGACGACGGCCGGGTTGTGGTATTTGCCGTCGCTTCTCCTGTTGTGGCTGCTCTTCGAAACGGCCATGTGGCCGGCGGGACAGACAAACATCCCCGCATCCTTGTTGTAGTCGAAGACCGCATTCCTCTTCGTGCCGTTGCTGATGACAGGATTAAGAGGGGAGCAGAGCTTTATGTCCTTGTTCTCGTGCTCGTTCTTGTCCCTTATCATGTCGAGGTTGGCCTTTCCGGAGTATGCCGTGTCACCGATTACCGTATTGACTTCCACCCCGTTCTTCTCGGTCTTGTCAACGAGCTCCGGCAGGGCTTTCCCGTCATCGGCCTCGCCGGTGGTGGCGACAGCTGCCGTGATGATGCGCTCTATGGTCATGGCCATGTGTGTCTTGAACCCGAAGAAAGGACGGGTCTTGCTCTTGTGGCCGATACGGGCGTCGGGGTCCTTGGAGGTGACTTGGCGCACCCTGACGTCGGCGATGACCTCCTTCACCATGTTCAGGCGCTCTGCGACTGCCGGGTAGGAAGACAGCACGTGGTCGGCTTCAACGGCCTCTATAAAGGCCTCGGCCGCTGTCAGCACAGGCTGAAGCTTCTTTTCCTTCGGTATCTCCGGCAGCACGAAGTCCTTGTCTGCCGCATGCACAGCCTGTGCAGCCAGCCCCAACTGATACGTAAGATAGTCCACAGCATTGACAGGGTTGGATCTTGAGCGCGAATGGGTGGCGTCGACGATTATGTAATTCGTCTTTATGATACCCTTTTCCCTGGCGATGCAGACGGTCTTGGCGATGAGCAGGTCCATCAGCTTCATGTCCTTCAGCCTCTGGCGGCGGAACTTCGACAGAAGGCTCGGGTCTATCAGGTTGGTCTCCTCGGGGCGAAGACCGAGGAAGAACTTGAACGAAAGGTCGGTCAGCGTACGCTTGACGACATCCACGTCAGACATGTTGTAGATGCACTTCAGAAGCAGATACTTGAACATGCGTATCGGGTCTTCTGCCATGCGCCCGTTGTTGGAGCAGTATTTGTCCTTGAGCTCGTCGTACACGAAGCTGAAGTCCACGAGTTCTGATATTGAACGGAGAAGATGATCCTTGGGAATCAGCAGGTCATACAACTCCGGGTAGTTGCTTAATTCAAGTTCTTTCTGTTGCTGTAACATATGCCTTATTTTTATGTAAAGGTACAAAAAAATATTGACATATGCAACTTTTTAAACGGGTATTATTGCCATTTTTATGGGGTAAGAGGACTTTTTCAGTGCCCTCCTGTACAAGGAATGTGAGGAGGCGATGCAGACTATGGTAGACAAGATCGACTTCGGGTGGTACGACCGTTTCTTCGGTCCCAAGCAGTACTGCGAACAGAACGTGTTTCTCGGCATACTCATCGGCGGCGCCAACTATGCCGTACACAACAAGAAGTCTGCCAAAGGAAAGGATGTGGAAATCGTTGATGCCGTGATGGGGTGCTGCAGCAGAAGGGACGGACGAATCTATTACGGACCGGAATACACACTGCCTATCATCATCCATGAGTTCAACCACTCCTACTGCAATCCGCTGAACGAAGAGGTGTGGGAGAAGATTTCCGATAAAGCTACGGAATTATACACCCCAAATGCGGAATTCTACAAGTCGGAGGCTTATGGCAATCCACTCTACGTGATGAACGAGACGTTTGTCGAAGCCTGCGTTATCCGCTATCTCATGTCACACCCGGAACTTGACCTCAACGGTTTCACCATTGAGGACTGCATCCAGATTGACTTGCGGAAGAAGTTCTATATGATACGCGACATCATCAAAGTGCTCGAAGAACGCGAGGCAAATCCTGACCTCTATAAGACAATGCGCGATTTCATGCCACGATATATCGAAGCAGTCAACAATTACGAAGTGAAAATCCCATAAGCAACCAAAAGACTAAAAAACAGAAAATCGGTAAGTTTCTTTTTTGAGGGGTGCCCACAAGACTCTCAAAGTGACTATGGATTCATTATCTCCCTCCACCCTATCCACCCCATAAACAATATAGTACTGAAAGTTACAAATCAGCACTCTCTGCGTCATATAATATATAAAAAGGAATAATAAAAAACTTGCGATATTATGAAAACGACAATGAAACAATGGATAGACGGCATTATCAAAAACAATAATACCGTGGCAGTGCCGGTGATGACCCACCCTGGCATAGAACTCATTAACCACACCGTAAAGGAAGCATGCTGCGACGGACAGGTACACTTCGAGGCAATAAAGGCATTGGCTGAGAAATACCCTACGGCAGCAGCCACCGTAATCATGGACCTTACCGTGGAAGCGGAGGCTTTCGGAGCGGAGATACACTTCACGGAGGACGCCGTGCCTGCCGTTATTGGCCATATGCTGAACAATGCCGACGACATTAAGACTCTGAAGGTGCCATCGCTGAAGGCTGCCAGAGTGCCGGCTTATCTGAAAGCCAACCTACTGTCGGCACGTGCCATCAGCGACCGTCCCGTGCTCAGCGGATGTATCGGCCCGTTCTCTCTCGCCGGCAGACTCTACGACATGTCGGAGATTATGGTGCTGATATACCAAGATCCGGATGCAGCACATACGCTGTTGGCAAAATGTACGGAGTTCATTCTTAAATACTGCAAAGCACTGAAGGCAACAGGTGTTGACGGAGTAGTAATGGCAGAACCGGCGGCAGGACTGATGTCTGACGACGACTGCAAACGCTTCTCTTCCGACTACGTGAAATATATCGTAGAACAGGTGCAGGACGACACCTTCAGCGTTGTGCTGCACAACTGCGGCAACACGGGCCACTGCACAAAGGCTATGGCGGCTACAGGCTCGGCAGCCTACCACTTCGGCAACAAGTGCGACATGAGAGAGGTGATAAAGGATGTGCCGCCGACGGCTCTCGCCATGGGAAACATCGACCCTGTGTCTGTGTTCAAGGAAGGCACACCGGAACAGATGTACGAGACGACGACAAGACTGCTGCAAGACATGAAGCAGTATCCGAACTTCGTTCTCTCCAGTGGCTGCGACACACCGCCACACACTCCGATGGAGAACATCGACGCTTTCTTCAAGGCGCTCGACGACTACAACAACTCCTTATAATAATAAGGTATGGCAATTATATCATGAGAAACACAGGACTAAGACAATAAATACCGAACGGTTATGCACATCGATCCCTTTAATATAGCTAAGACATGCCGCAACTGCCTCGCCGCCATGGCGATGGTAGCTGCGGCTTTTTCTTGTTCCCCGTCGGACAACAGCAAAAAGGATGACGGAAAGGCATACGCCATGCTCGAACGTGTGGCAGAGATGAACGCCAACGGCGACAAAGAGGGGGCACTACAGCTCGCAGACAGTGCGATAAGCCTCACCCCTCCCGACACCACACTGTGCTGGCTGTTGAGCGAGAAAACCGTGGCACTGGTAGACTTGGGCAGGATGACAGAGGCTGTGGATGCCGGAAGAAAGGCTTTGGAACAGGCTGTAAAGACTGCCGATGTGGAAGCGCAGCTCAACATTCGCGGTGCATTGGGAGTGGCATACCGTCGGAAGGGAGAGCTCGACTCTGCCCTATGCGAATATGACAAGGGCATAGAACTCGCCGTGAGAGAGAAGAATACGGAATACGAGATATATCTCGACAACTGCGCCGCCGTGCTCTTCTGCGAGAGCAACCGCTTCGATGAAGCGCTCCGCTATTCGAAGAAAGCGGAAAAGGCTGCCCTTGCTGCCAAAGACTCTGTGGAATGGCTTTCGGCAAGGGCAAACATCGGCGGCGTATATATGAAGCAGAAGAAATACAAGGATGTTGTGAGGGTGATGATGCCGCTATGGAAGGAGGTGAAGAGCTTAGACTATAATGTGCTCACACTGAAATACCTCTCGCCGCTGCTCAAGGCGTTCACCGAACTCAATGACAGCAAGTCGCTATCGCTGTATATGCACTATGCCGACAGGGCGATGCAGGGAATGGGTGCAACGAGCAATGGAGTGCTCGGCATTCTCGAAATCAAGGCTGCCATGCTCGGCAGGGAGCACAGATACACAGAACAGATGATGCTTCTCGACAGTATTGCAAAGGCAAACATACAGAACCACGCCATGCCCGAAGAACGACTACAGGCTGAGCGTGCAAAGTGCATGTGGCATCTTGGTATGAAAGACGATGCCTTCGGCACATTGGCACAAGCTTACCAAAGGCTCGACTCTGTAAAGAAGAGCGATGTAGAGCGCAGCATGAATGAGTTTGCCGTGAAATACTCAACACTCGAAAAAGAGATGAAGATAGAGCAGATGAACCGTCGGGACGCAGAACAGCAGAGTCGCATCCTATGGCTCGCAGTAGCGACGGCAGTATTGGGCATTGCCGTGTGCATAGTGGCTTACCGCAAGAGGATAGCCATGCAGCGCGCCGAACTGGAAAGCAAACGCAGCTATATCAACGGACTGGAAAACGAACGCACCCGTCTGGCAAAGGAACTGCACGACGGCGTGTGCAACGATATGCTCGGCGTGACGCTGCTGATGAAGACCGATGCGGAGACTGCCCAATGCCAGCTGAAGGAGGTGTGGCGCAACGCTCGCCATCTGTCACATGCTCTTATGCCGCCACACTTCAAGTATGCCACGCTGCCGGAGGTGGTGCAGGAATATGCAAAGACTGTTTCCAATGACGAGGATAAAGAGGTGAGGGTAAACATAGCCGGCAACGGCAGATGGGACCTCTTGCCGCAAAAGGAGAGTTACGAGCTATACCGTATAGTACAGGAGGCTGTGGCGAATGCCTTGAAGCATGGTAAGGGCAGTATGATAGACATATCGCTCCATGCTGATGATAATGGTGCCGTAGCAATAAGAATAGAGAACGAATGTGGCAACAACCAACCTACCGACGAAAGCGGAACAGATACAGGTATAGGTATGGAGACTATAAGAATGCGTGCCGCAAGCATCGGAGCTGAAGTTAATACTGCTGCACACGACGGCATATATATGGTGGAGGTGAGAAAATGATGAACATACTGATTACTGACGACCATCCTGTAGTACTTGCCGGCATACGGCAGATTGTGGAAACGGCACTGCCGGAAAGCAGAATCCGGCAGGCTGCAACTGCCGACGAGGCTCTTGCCATCATAGAGGCAGGTATGGTGGATATTCTGATTGCCGACCTTGAGCTCAATGGCGAGAGCGGCATCAGACTTATACACCGTGTGCACGACATCCAGCCCAACGTGAAGGTGCTTGTCTACACTATGCACGAAGAGGTGTGGGTGGTAAGACAACTGCTTGAAGCTGATCCCGACGGCATTGTGCTGAAAGCCGACGATACGGAGGAACTGGAACGTGCCTTTGCTGCACTCTGCAACGGCAAGGGCTACTACAGCGTGGCATTCAACCGACTGCTGAACTCGATTGCTGCATCGCCGGCAATGCTCTCGAAGCGCGAAGCGGAGATTCTGAAGCTGACGGCAAAAGGTCACTCTTCGACAGACATCGCACAGCGTCTTACCATATCTGTAAACACCGTGGAGTTCCACCGTCGTAGGATAATGCAAAAGCTAAATGCCGCGAATGCCGCAGAAGCAGTGGGAAAAGCGGCTGAACTGGGACTTTTCTTTGATTAGAAAACAATTCATGATAAAAACGACACACTCTCCACTCTAAAAAACCACGGAAAACCATAGACCGACACCTACCGAAAATGATAGTTTTAAGCCTTTTGGCGGCTGTTTCCAAATGATAAATTTGTAATATATACGGAACGTCCTTAAATTTGTATACGTAAAATAGCAAAGCGCAACGATAAACGGAACAAGCATGTCAAAAGATATAAAGAGCCAGATAACAACTCGTGAACTCGAAATTTTGGATTTATTATCAAGAGGTTTGAGCAGCAGCAAGATTGCCGAAATCCTCTTTATATCTCGCAATACAGTAGATTTCCACCGTCGCCAACTGCTCAGGAAGACCGAGTCGAAAAACATAGCGGAACTTATTGGCAACGCCTACAGACAGGGCATTTTATCAAAATAAGAACTGCACTCCTATGATTTTAATAACCCCAAATATTATTTATTATGAAAAGAATCATCCCCGTAGTAATGCTTTCAGGCATTGTGACTTTTTCTGCATGTGGAAACAAGACGGCAAACAACGAAACGCAGCAGGACACAGTGCAGGCTGCTGATACGACTAACGCTGACACCATCGTAACGGCAGAGCCGGAAGAGGCTGCTCCGGAAGTAAAGGGCGCTCCAACCGCCAAGAGCATTGAGGCTGGCGGAACGACAATCACCGTGGGCGCACCGCTCGCCGAAACTCTGAAGAAGGCTAAGGGCGCAAGGTTTGAATACAATGCCGACTTCGGTGTTGATGTGGTTGTGGGCAACGTGATGATAAGAATCCCCGACGAGGACATAACGAAGGAGGGACAGGACTTCGTGAACGCCATACCGTCGGATATGGATCCGGACATCGCATTCAAGGTCTCCTTCATTAAGCCGTCGGCTAAGATAAAGGACTTTGAGAAGATTTAAGTCCAGACAGTCGTTAGTATTTGCCCGGATTTATGATTTAACCCGAATCCAAGCAAGCTGTTGTAAAAAAATACATTAAACGACCTAATGACCGTTTTGGTGGTTAACCCAAATAGAAAGAAAAAACGAATTGTCGCTCTCGCCCTTGTGCCGAATCACGATGCAAGAGCGGGAGCGATTCCATTATTAACACACTAATACATTATATATTCTTATGACTATAAGAAAAACTCTTTCCTTGCTCCTCCTCTTTATAGCCACACACGCATTGGCACAGCAGGAGTTCAGTTTTGAAAATTCATATATATTGAATGGTTTTGACATCTCTACCGACAGTGAAAGCTTCTACTACATGATGGAAAAGGATGAAGATGGCGAGATAATCTCGTTTGTCAACAATGATGATGTGAACCACGAGGTGACCATCACGTCAAAAGAACGCTACCATGTCACCAGTCTGTCAATATGCGGCGAAGCAAAATCGGCAAAGGCTGTGCGTATGCTGAGGGTTGAGGGCATGGAATGCCCGGAGCTGCGGGACCAGAAGGATCCTTACGTGTTCTACCCCAAACGCTCCTACACGTTTGAAGGCGATATGACAGGGAAAATAGAAATCAAGTTCCGCGTATACAAAGGACAGACCTTCAATCTGAAAAGCATCAAATTCAACGGCAACAAGGATGCCGGTGTGAAGTTCGCCACAGAGTCGATAGAGCTGAACCAAGGCGAGACACAGCTGTTGCCCGACCTCACATCCGAGAGCTATTGGGTGAACTTCGAGTCTATCGAGGTAGAAGACCCGTCGGTCATTGCCCTTCATTCCAACCAGTCGTCCAACATTTACATAGACTATTCCGCCATCGCACTGAAACCCGGCACGACGAACGTCATAGCCCATTATGGCAAGTACTCAAACTATCCGGCAGGCACGGCGACACTGAAGGTAACAGTGAAGCCTGTTGACGTGGCTATCGACGGCGAGCCTGTGAACATAAAGCTCGACGAGGCAGGAACGCTGCGCGAGAAATGCGTTGACCTCGACGTGCAGGAGATAACGAATCTCATTGTCAGCGGTCCGGTAAACTCCGAAGACCTTGCCTATATCCGCAGCAAGGCAGGCAGGATGGCAAACTTACAGAGCGTTGACCTCAGCGGCATCACGCTGGTTGCCGACGGCGGATGCTACTCCACGGTGCTTGAATCATACCGCGATGTTGGCTTCAGTGAGGCTGCAACGAAATGGTATCTCTCTACAGAGGAGAAGGAAGAGAAGAGCAGCAGCTCCAACGGACTCGGCGGCGGCAACTCCGTTACAAAGATATACACGATGGACCTTGGCGGACTCTTCGCCGATATGAAAACCCTGAAGCGCGTAGTATTGCCGGAGGGTCTGACTCGGGTGGGCAAATACCTGTGCTCCTACAGCAGCGTGGTGAGCATCACGGTGCCGCAGACAGTGGAGAGCGTTGGAGAGAAAGCTTTCAGAGGTTGTAAAAAACTCGTGTATCATAACATCCCGGCAGTAAAGGAAATCGGCGAGTACGCCTTCGAGGATGCAGCCGTCACCACATTAGACCTGAGCCGTGTGGAGAAGATAGGCTTCCGTTCCTTCTATGGTTCTAACATCACAGCTGCCGACCTCTCCAATGTCGACTCAATACCGGATCAGGCATTTATGCAATGTTATGCCCTGAGCGACCTGAAACTGTCGGACAAGCTTTACTATGTTGGCGGAAACGCTTTCGGTGGATGCGAATCGCTGGGCAGTGTGGTGCTGCCGGAGTCATTGGGATATATCGGTGTATATGCCTTCGTGGGATCTGGACTGAAGAACATAGAGTCGCATCTGCCGGCAACGTGCGAGATTGAAAAAGACGCATTTGAGTGGACTCCATGGTATGAAACCAACGCAAAGGAGAACGAGATTCTGTATCTCGGCAATGCTGCCATTAAATATTATTACAAAGACAATCCTGTAGTTGCCGAGAAATGGGTGCTGCGTGAGGGAACGGAGAATATAGCAAATGAAATGGTTACGGATAGGTACAGAGATTATTATGCCAATCTGAAAACCATCGTACTGCCGTCTACGATAAAGAGAATAGGCGAAAGATTCTGCCCTGCTTATGTGGAGAAATGTGATTTGCCCGACGGCATTGAGATTATTGGCTCTGAAGCGTTCCAATCGACGAAGCTGAAGAGTGTTACTGTGCCGGCATCGGTAAGGCAGATAGGCTACAGTGCTTTCGCAAATAACAGTTCGCTCATCTCCGTGGTGTATAACGCCAGCGGCGAGTGGGAGAAGGATTACTACTACGCTAAGAATATCGGTCTGTTCGAATTCTGCACTGGACTGGAGAAGGTGACGATAGGCAAGGATGTGAAGTTCTTTCCAGAATCGATGTTTGCCGGTTGCTCTGCCCTCGTCAAGCTGAATTTCGAAGCCAATTCTGCCTTGGAGAGCATTGGCGACTATGCTTTCTCTGGCTGCACAGCATTGAAGAACATCTCGTTGCCCTATACGCTGAACTATATCGCCAACAACGCCTTCAACGGCTGCAAGCTGAAGTCCATATACAACTATATGCCCGTGCCATACGGTTTCACCGACAATGGCAGCAACACCGTCATATCATGGATAACGAAAGACGTTACGGTGTATGTGCTTCCGCAGTATCTTGAAACCTATAAGGCTGACCCTCTGTGGGGCTCCTGCAACATACAACCTATGGACGATGAACATATCGCCCTTGGCATCGGTTCTGTTGCTGCAGGCGGCGGCAAAATGCCGGCAGCTGTGTACGACTTGAACGGCAACAGAATACAGAGCCTACAGAAGGGGCTGAACATCGTGCACCAGCAGGATGGCAGCGTGGTGAAGATATATAAATAAGTTGACGAGTAGACGAGTTGACAAGGATTTTACATCAATATCGTGATTTGTCGATAATTTTTTAGTACATTTCAAAAATAATGTGTAGCTTTGCAATGTCTTTACCCACGCTGTGCCATCACTAAGTGAAGCTTTTAGGTGAAACAGAGGATGGCGGGCATCTGACGTAAGTCACAATAATGGGTGGGACACTACATAATATTAAAGCGTCATCGATGCTTTGTTCTGGGCATGTTGAAACCTAGGAAATTTCAAATTAGAGTTCAGGAACAAATGTCAGAAGTGGATGCTTACGGGTATGGCACAACTATATCCCGGGGTGTGTAGCGAGGGTAAACTATATCCTCATGCACACTTTTCCCCGGAGATAAGTGTATCTATATCGGCGTGGGTATAAACTCTGTCTCGTTCAACTCTAAAGGTTTTCCTAGGACCTCAACAAGCGGGCGAGCAGAAGTGGATACCCGCGTTTTTTGTTATGTGGCACTCCTTAAATTCAAGATAAATGGCCTTATTGGGTATCTGTAGGTGAAAATAGTATTTGTCATGAATACAATAGATGATGCATTGAACAAATACCTTGAGAAAGGATTTGGAAGCATGAACAAGAATGATTTTGAGGTGTGGATTTTTAACCACCTAATGCATTCTATGCTGAAGGGGAAAGATAATTACGCCATAAGCACCTGTCTGAAAATTCCGGAATCCAAAGTAAAGCGCCTTCGATACGAAGCATCACTAAAGTATTCATCCTTTTCAGAGCAAGAACTTTTTTCAACCGTAAATAAGCTGCTCAGTAAGTCCAAATTTAAGAAAGGAGGGCTATATATTCAATTTGTGGTGGAAGATGTGGCGATAAGAAAATATCTGGATTCGCTATTAAAGCGTGACGGGAGATTTTCTGATAGTTCATTTAATTCTGAAATAGTAACTATAGACATAGACGATTTAGAATACATCTTGCTTTCAATGCCAGAAGGAAAAAAGAATATTGATGAAATATTGTCTAAGGCAAAGAAAAAACTTAAAACTACGGATGTTTCTTTTAAGTCTCTGATGTCAACCTTTGCCAGCTCCATGGCAATTGGTGCAGGCAGTAAGGTCGGTGAGAAGCTCGTGGATTTGTCATGTATAGGAATATCGTTATTATTGAATCAACTTTAATATAAAAAAGAACAAGCCGATTCGCTTGAAAGGAGGTAGGCATGTCTAAAAACATTACAAATATGAAACGTTTATGAACAACTCTCGCCTGAGGGTATGAAAAAGACTCTATTTTGTGGTGATTCCATAAGAGTCCAAAAGAAATGAAACTCTACAATAATATAAAAAACGTCATTTATACTCAGTTCTATAGAGTCTTGCTGCTCGAAAGCAACATGTAAAGGCGAAAAGATTTCAATAAGAACAATAAAAATGGATGCCTACGCTTTGAATATTGTAGTGACTAAAAATTATTAACCGCCTTACCAGGTATCTAAGGCATAAAAAAAATATCATGCCTAATTTGTTATTAACAGCAAAAAAGGACATAAAAAGTCCAACAAGAACTTTTGGTTATGACTCGCCAAAAGATCTTAAAAAAGGTTATACAATCATCACTGTAGCAAACCCATCAACACAAGACTATGGAATTCAAAACAAAGATCTTGTGGGTGCATTACTTTTAGCAGGTTTTTGCAAGGAAGAAGCAGAATATTACGCAGATAGTAGTTGGACGAATAATTTTGATGGTGTTGTAAATGGAGAACTTGATCACGAGTTGGCTTCACAGCAATTCCAAGCACAACTTCACAGAGAAGACTATAGTGCCAGAAAAAAATGGGAAAAACAAAGAGCAGCTCTAAAAGAGTCGTCTTCAAATGAATTCCACCAAGAATCAGGTAGTTCAAACAGTAGTAGTTCTAATTCATCCAATGACGAAGAAGGATACTGCAAAAAATTGATGTTAACTGTTTTACCTGTACTTCCTATTTGGTGGGTTATTAAACTACCATTTTCTATCATTGCTTATCCGTTCAGAAAACTAAGCAGTAGTTCGAAAGACGCTACATTGTTTCCACACTATTCGCTAAATAAATTCTAATAATATATTCCGGCAATGCTGACTACTATTATTTTCTTTATCGTTAAGCGAATATATCTGGGGTTGTCATCATTGCCGGATTATATATTAAACATGTGTTTGCGCACATTTGAAATAGTTGCAAGATTATTGCTCCATACACCTGTTTTTCATAACCTAAGAACCAATCTTGACCATAGTTTTCCCAATCTGAGCAAGAAAGAAAAGCCTTAATTCCGCAACACTATAGTTTAACATTATTTATAAGTGCCTGAGCAACAAA
>ENA-ORNT01001911-ORNT01001911.1-human-gut-metagenome-genome-assembly--contig:-NODE-1911-length-13331-cov-18.445014_pt1 | contig 13331 bp, 9 predicted proteins | sample MGYA00242120_ERZ509032 | MGnify/ENA primary metagenome ERZ509032 (study PRJEB26280, sample SAMEA2338729) | human gut metagenome | biome: human gut; feature: human-associated habitat; material: faeces...
CCCTCGTCGATGAACAGCGTGTCTCCCTGCCATTGCTGACCGATGTCGCTCAATGCAAGAGCCAATGACAGCGACACGAGGAAACTCTCGCCGCCGGAGATGGTGCTGGCTGCACGCGAGACAAATCCCTGATAGGCATCCTCAAGAGAGATGACGAATGTGCCTGGCGTGACTTTCAGCGTGTAACGATTTGTCAGCGTGCGCATATAGCTGTTGGCAGAATGGATGAGGCTCGATAGGACGTAACTCTGGGCTATCTTACGGAATGTGCTGCCCGAGGAATTGCCTATCAGTTGGTTCAGACGCGACCACTTATGATAGACTGCCTGCTTCTCTTCGGCTTCCTTCACAAGATTGCCCAACTTATGCTTGTTCTCGGTGTCGGTCTTCAACTCCTGTTTGATGGAGCCAGTCTCCTCACCAATCTCGCCAAGAGCTTTCTCGTAGCCGTCGATGCGTTCGACGATGTTTTCAAGCGTGTCGTCCTCCTGCATTTCAGGCTTCTTCTGCTGATGGTCGGTTTGCTGTTTTGTGGCGTTGTCAAGCAAGGTTCTCTTTGCAACGACATCATTTCTGAACCCTAATATCTCTTTATTTATACCTATAATGTCGCTCGACTTGTATGCGTTGAGTTCGGACAGACGTTCAGCCGACAGGCATTCGTTGCTTGCAAGAAACGCATCGAGCTTCGTCTTGTTGGCGTTGTAACTCTCTTTGGCAGAATTTAGCGTGGTGAGAACAGCTGTAAGCGAATTGCTTGTCCGGTTGGCTTTGTCGAGAAGGTTGTCCACTTTTGACGCTTCCGCTGCCTCTGTCGTCTTCCAAGCAGGCATAACCTGAATGATAGACTCCGTCACGTCAGTAACATTATTAATGTATGTCTTTGCATTGTCGAGTCTTGTGCGGAGCGACTGCAGTTTCTGGCCGTTCGCCTTGTATGTCTGGGCTGCTGCATTAAGAGCGTCGCCAAACGCTATCGGGTTTTCGTTCCAGTCAATATCCCACTCGCCGACAACAAGTTCGCCGACTCTTTGGACAGCTGTTCCCGTTTCCGCTTTGCGTGTGCTTATCAGAATCTTCGCCGTATCTATCTTAGCTTTACAATCGCTGACAGCCTTCTCTGCTTTTTTCATGTCTTCAGTCTGCGACTGTAAGCTCTTGCGCTTTGCGTCCAAATCCTTGCGAAGCTTCTTCAATAAATTCTCTTTCTGTTCTCCGTCTTTTATCTTACCGTCAAGGTTGTCCTTGCGAACAGTGGTTGAAGCTTCCAATGCGTCAAGATTGGACCGGGCTGCATCGTCAAGCTTCTCCAAGCCACAAGCTTTGCAAGCCTCCGCAGCTTTAGTCTCGGCATTAGCAACAATCTGGTCCTTATCGAACACCTTGACGTCTCGCTCGTAAGCCTTTGTATCAGTTTTTATTTCTGCCTCTATCTTGTTCTTGTCTTCCTGCAGTAGTCTGTAGTTCTTTTCTGCTTCATCGTACGATTCCTGCAAGGTGGCGACAAGAGCGGCAAGCGTTTCTTCGTGGGGCAGTTCCGAATTGATCTGCTGACGGCAGACAGGACAGATGTCGCCCACATGAAGTTTCTGACGTAAAGACGATGCAAACTTATCTATGGTGTCTTTCTGCTTGTCGAGATTCTCCTTGCAGACATTCATCTTCAGTTCGGCGTCATGGATGGGAGCGTCCATACCTGCCTGCTTGATATTCTTGGCGTTAATGGAAGCAAGCTGCTCAACAAGATTATTGCGCAGTTCTTCTCTTTGTTTCTTGCTTTCAGCCAATGTTTCGATACGCTCCTTGGCTGTTTTTATATTCCGCAGGAGTTCTTTGGAAGCTTCGCACTTTGAGCGCAAGTCGGGAAGCTTCATTGCTGCGATATCCTCCTCCTGCTTCGTCACTTCCTTTTGTGCTATGTCTAACACTCCGTTTGCCTGTTTCACTTTATCTTCTACAGAAGTTAAAGCAGGCAGCAACTCGTCGTTGAGTATCTGTTTTTTGATGTCGATATCCTTTGTGCTCTCTACAATAGCCTTACGTCCATCGCTTATGTTTTGCAGCAGACCCACTATAGTCTGCGCATTCTCATACACCGAAGCCTTGTCCTTCTCTTTGTCAATAGTCTCGTCAATAGTCTTTATCTCGTCAGACAAGTTGGCTGTCTCCTTTTCGGCAAACATTCGTCCGCCAAGAATGACAGCATATTCGGTAGCCAAGCCTTCAAGTTCTTTTTCCTTCTTATTGATAATCTTCGAAGCATCAACCGCCCCCGTCATCCATGCGCGGGCATCAATAGTGGAGTTCCATTCATTGACAAGCGTTTCCTTCTGCTTGAAAGCTTCGCCCTCAACTACGGCAACGGCTTCGTGCAGTCGATTGGTGGCATCAGTGGTCTCTTTAAACAAACGCTTGTCTGTGTCTATCCAGTCCTGTTTGTCTTTATCCTTCTTTTGTGCCTCTCTTATTTCTTTCTGTTGGCGTTCAAGTTCAGCCATACGGCAGGACCGCTTCTCTATCTCCTCGTCGGACAGAGTGTGCATGCTGTCCACGATAAGCTTGGCTTCGGTCCACTCCTGCTTCCTTTGCTCGGTCTGTTCGTATATCTTAGCACCAATTTTTGAGTAGACATCCACACCGGTAATCTTCTCAAGGATTTCGGCTTTCTCGTCGTCCTTACTGTTGAGGAAACGGGTGAATTCGCCTTGAGCCAACATCGTGGTACGGCAGAACTGGCTGAAGTCGAGACCTACAGCAACCTTCAGCTCGCTTCTTATTTCGGCATCCTTAGTCAGAGTGGTTCCCGAATCAAGATTCTTCAGTTCCCAAACCTTGTTCTGTATTGAGCCGGTTATCTTCTTATACGCACGAGCCACAGCCCATGTAGCCTCGTAGCTCACACCGTTGCTGCCCAAGAACGTCAGTCGTACATGAGCCTCGGATGTGTTTCTGCGCATAAGTTGGCGAGGGTCGTCAATCTTCACCTCCCTTTTAGCATCGATGGTGGTTCCTTGCATCTTTGTACTGTCTAAACGTGGAGTGTCAGCATAAAGAGCCAAGCAGATTGCATCGAGGATGGTTGACTTTCCTGCGCCCGTCTTACCCGTTATCAGGAACACCTCGCTGCTGACCAATGGTTCAGCCTCGAAGTCGATAACCGCATCTTCGATAGACGCTATATTGTGGATAGTAAGTTTCTGAAATTTCATAGCAACATCTTAAAGCGTTTTACATTCTTTCTTCCTCTTTCAGTAAGGCAAGAGTCTCATTGAAGAGTTCCTTCATGTCATCGTCAAACTCTACGCCTATGTCTTCGGCATATCTTTCGGCTATGTCTATCGGTTTCTCCGTCTTGAACTCCTGCACCGACATCACCTTTGCCTCTCTGCGGTCTTTCTTTAGGCGATGAGTGTTGATGACACAGAATCTGCACTTCTTGCCTTCGGTCAGAATCAAAGCCTCGGCATTGGCTTCTACGGGAATGAAATTGTCAACCTCCACATTCAGACGTATATATGCCTCAATGTCATTAGGAAAGCCTTCAAGCAGGTACTTTGCGTCTTCCCATGTAGCAACGCCATCTTTAGGCAACGTGACCAATGGACGATGAGTCTGTATTTCTATCTCCTTCACGACTGGTTCCTCACCATGCTTGTTTAGTTCAACAATAGATACGGAATGCTGATAGTTCTCATCGAAACTCACTGGAATAGGCGTTCCAGAATATCTTACACGATGATTTCCTCCACGAACAAACTGGGCATGATGGATATGTCCCAATGCAAGATAGTCGTAGCCCGTGCCCATATCCTCCAAACTGTGCGAGTCAATACCGCCAACAACGTATTCTGAAGCATTCTCATGACCCGTAAAATCACAGCCGCTAACGGTGGTGTGAGCGGTCATAACAATGGGCAGGTTGGCTTTGTTTCGTTCTGCCACAATGTCAAGCAAGCTCTGAAAGAAACCGTCAGGCATATTCCTTTCGTTGACATAAGGGACGGCAATGACATATCCTTGTCCTGGAATTTCTATAATCAAATCTTCCTTATTATTAGCGTCAACGCTACCAATAGTATATACCTTCAACGCTTTCCACGGCGTTCTGAATATGTCATGCTTCGTGCCGCTGTCATGATTGCCGGCTGTTATGACAATGGTCATATCCGGGTTGGCGTCATGTATCTCCACCAAGGCATTCGTAAACATAGTCTGAACAGCCGCCGACGGCTGTGGTGTGTGATAGACATCGCCACAAAGCAGAAACACATCAGGCTTCTCCTCTTTCACTATATCGACCATCTGAAGAAGCATGGCCATCTGTTCTTCCGTTCGGTCGTAATTGTAAAGCGTATGACCAAGATGCCAATCGCTTGTATGCAGTATTTTCATTCAGTAGGATTTAATATTGTTTAGTTGAAATGTGACACCAATAGTTGGTGTTACATCTCTCAACAAAGGTAATGGTTTTTAGTCTCAATGTTGCATAATATAAAGAAAGAATAGTGCAATGTATATAACTTTGCCATTTAATGTATATAATAAATTTATTGTTGTTTGAAATGGTCGTTATTCTCTATGCGTCATATTTGAATGTAGCATATATGTCAAAAAAAAAGAGCCGCGCTGCATTCTCTGCGGCGCGGCTTTAAATTAATAGTAAAGTGATGACTATCAGTTTTTTATTCTTTGAGAAGGTATTATTAGGTGATTGTTTAAAGGTATGGTTGTCACCCGTTCCATCTCTTGCGAGAATGGTCTTGGCGTGTTGTGTCTGTATGGTTTAAATTGGTCGTTATGTTGTGATGATAATTTTCGACTACAAAGATAGTTCCATTTTTTCGGATACCAAAACTTTTGTAAAAGAAATGTTTGAAAAAACTTAATTTTAACATTCTAAGCTTTTATTTCCAGCATGTTTTATGGCTGAATATGTGGTTTTTTGTTAAGTTTCTCCATTTCTACTTCTTTCACTTTACGGAACAAATCAGATGCGAAAACGAGGTCGTTGAGGTTCTCGTTTGTGGCTCCCATTACGTCGTCTTTGGTGCCCTGCCATTCCTTGCGACCCTTGTAAATGAACAGTATGTTTTCGCCGATGCCCATCACCGAGTTCATGTCGTGGGTGTTGATGATGGTTGTGATGTCGTATTCCTTGGTGATTGACGAGAGCAACTCGTCGATGACGAGTGATGTACGAGGGTCGAGACCCGAGTTGGGTTCGTCGCAGAATAGATATTTGGGGTTGAGCACGATGGCACGTGCTATGGCTACACGCTTCTGCATACCTCCCGATATCTCGCCCGGAAACTTCTGCTGTGCGTCGATAAGGTTGACGCGGTCGAGACATTCCTGAGCGCGGCGGACACGTTCGCGATAGTTCATCGTCGAGAACATGTCGAGCGGGAACATTACGTTCTCCAACACCGAGAGTGAGTCAAAAAGGGCAGCGCTCTGGAAAATCATTCCCATCTCGCGGCGCATCTGCACCTTTACGTCCTTACTCATTGCCACGAAGTTGCGGTTGTCGTACAATACCTCGCCACTTGTGGGTGTGAGCAGTCCTACGAGGTTCTTCATAAGCACCGTTTTGCCGCTTCCGCTCTGGCCGATGATGAGGTTGGTCTTGCCATCCTCAAACACGGCGTTGATGTCCTTGAGCACTTCCTTGTCGCCGAACGACTTATATAGATGTTTTACTTCAATCATAGTGAGTTGTGATGTTTTTAACTTAGCAACTGTGTGAGGAACACGTCCGAGAACAGTATCAGTACGCTTGAGTTGACCACAGCGTTGGTACTGGCCTTGCCTACCTCTACCGATCCACCCTCAACAGTGTATCCGAAATAGCTCGACACGCTTGATATGATGAACGCGAAGACAAGACTCTTGATGATACTCATCCACATAAACCATGAGTTGAACTGGTGTTGCAGTCCGAGCGTAAGGTCTTCGGGCGAGAGGATGTGTCCTATATAAGCCGTGCCGTAGGCTCCGAGAATGCCAGTGGCAGAAGAGAAGATTACGAGGAATGGCATGATTGTGACCAGTCCGAGAATCTTCGGCAGAATGAGATAGTTGGCTGAGTTGACACCCATGATGTCGAGGGCGTCAATCTGCTGCGTTACGCGCATGGTGCCCAGCTCCGAAGCGATGTTGGAGCCTACCTTGCCCGCCAGGATAAGACACATGATACTTGACGAGAACTCAAGCAACAGAATCTCACGAGTGGTGTATCCCGACACCCATCTGGGCATCCAAGGGCTCTGGATGTTGAGCTTCATCTGGATGCAGATAACGGCACCGATGAAGAACGAGATGAGCAGCACGATGCCTATAGAGTCAACGCCAAGCGACGACATTTCCTTGATGTACTGCTTGAAGAACATGCGCATGCGCTCGGGGCGTGCCATTGAGCGGCCCATCAGCATGAGATAACGTCCGAGCGTGTTTAAGTATTTCAATATCAACATAATTATGGTTGTGCTTTATTTATATTGAATGCAAAAGTAGCAATAAAAAGACAAAAACTATTCATAAGATTTAAGTTTTTGTGTTTTATTTGGGGGAAATGATATTTTGTTTTACCTTTGTATCGGTTTTATATATGATAAATATGAATGATAAAATAGAAGATATGGTAGCAAATGCCGACACTAAGCCCCACTGTATGGTGTTACGCACCGAGGGACTTGTAAAGCGTTACGGCAAGCGTACCGTTGTCAATGATGTGTCGATAAATGTACGCCAAGGTGAGATTGTTGGACTTCTGGGTCCGAACGGTGCCGGCAAGACAACGTCGTTCTACATGACTACAGGACTCATCGTGCCCAACGACGGACACATCTACCTTGACAACAAGGACATTACCGACTTCCCCGTGTATAAGCGTGCACGCGCCGGCATCGGATACCTGCCTCAGGAGGCGAGCGTATTCCGCAAGCTGAGTGTTGAAGACAATATTATGTCGGTGCTTGAGATGACCAAGCTCACACGCCAGCAGCAGCTCGAGAAGTTGGAGGAGCTTATTGCCGACTTCAATCTTGGCAAGGTGCGCAAGAACCTTGGCGACCAGTTGTCGGGTGGCGAACGTCGACGCACCGAGATTGCGCGTTGTCTGGCCATCGACCCTAAGTTCATCATGCTCGACGAGCCGTTTGCCGGTGTCGACCCGATTGCGGTTGAGGAGATACAGCATGTGGTGTGGCGACTGAAATACCGCAACATCGGTATCCTCATCACCGACCACAACGTGCAGGAGACACTGACCATCACAGACCGTGCCTATCTGTTGTTTGAAGGTAGAATTCTGTTTCAGGGCAAGCCTGAAGAACTGGCAGAGAACGAGGTGGTGCGCGAGAAATATCTCGGTTCGACATTCGTGCTGCGCAAGAAGGATTTCCAGCTCATCGACGAGCAGAAGCGTAAGCGTGAGCAGGATCGTGAGCTGAACGACTAATACACTGATTGGCACATATAAGAGAAGTTATTGATATATGAAATACTTACTTGTATCCGACATACACGGATGTCTGCCCACGCTTCAACGTGTGCTCGACTTCTACGACCGCGAGCAGTATGACATGCTGCTCATTCTTGGCGACATACTCAACTACGGACCGCGCAACCGCATTCCTGAAGGCATCGACCCGAAGGGCATCGTTGAGCTGCTAAATAAGAGAAAGGACAGTATCGTTGCCGTGCGTGGCAACTGCGACGCTGAGGTTGACCAGATGCTGCTCGAATTTCCAATCATGGCTGACTATGCCTTGATTGTAGATGGCGGCAGACGCATGTTCATCACTCACGGACATGTATACAACGAGCAGAACCGTCCGACTCTCGCACACGACATATTCGTGTACGGCCATACCCACTTGTGGAAACTTGAGGCTGCCGAAAACGACGGCATAGTGTGCAACCTTGGTTCGATAACCTTCCCAAAGGGAGGCAACGAACCCACATTCGCCACATACGACGATGGCAAAATGCGCATACGACGTATGGACGGCAGCGTAATAAAGGAATTGTAGAAATATTTGGAGCCTTCGGTGTACTTGATGCATCGAAGGCTTTTTTTATATATTCCGGCTTGAGGCAGAGTTGATATCAAGCAAATAATAAACAAAAAAATGGGTTAAAATGTTGTTTTGCAACATCTTAACCCATTTTAAGTCGGGATGACTGGACTCGAACCAGCGACCTCACGCCCCCCAGACGCGTGCGCTAACCAACTGCGCTACATCCCGAACTTCTTGTAAGCGGGTGCAAAGATACACACTTATTATGAAACAGCCAAATAAAATGCCGACAATTTTGGCAAATAAATTAAAATACTTATCTTTGCATTATAATATAATAAGGTATTGCCAGCAATGCTGACATAATAAATAAACGGTAAATATATATGCAATACAGACTCAAGGCACCTGAAAGTTTCAACGCCACAATAAAACTCCCCGCATCAAAGAGCATCAGCAACCGTGCGCTCATTATACACGCTCTGTCGAACAGCGATGTGCTGCCGCAGAACCTTTCGGTGTGCGACGACACCGAAGTGGTGGTGAACGCCTTGATGAACAATCCCGACGTCATAGACATTAAGGCGGCAGGCACAGCCATGCGCTTCATGTCAGCTTATCTGTCGGTTACGCCAGGCGAGCATGTCATCACCGGAACCGAACGCATGAAAAACCGTCCGATAGGTATTCTTGTAGACGCACTGCGCTATCTTGGTGCCGACATTGAATATGTAGCCAACGAGGGCTATCCACCGCTCCGCATCAAGGGACATCCGCTTGAAGGTGGCTATCTGGAGATTCCGGGCAACGTCAGCTCGCAATATATCTCGGCGCTGCTCATGATTGGTCCGGTGCTTAAGAACGGACTGGAGCTGCGCATGACGGGCGGAATCATTTCGCGTCCGTACATCGACCTCACGCTGTGGATGATGCGCGAGTTTGGTGCCGATGCCGACTGGAGCGATATGGAGACCGTTAAGGTGAATCCACATCCGTACAATCAGCACAAATATCTGATTGAAAGCGACTGGAGTGCTTCGTCCTATTGGTATGAGATGATGGCGCTTACGGACGACACCGAGTCGCAACTGATGTTTGAAGGACTCATGGACGCTTCGAAACAGGGCGACTCTATCGTCAAGTATATATACTCGTTGATGGGTGTGAAGACCCGCTTTGGCGAACGTACAGACAATACCAGTATGCCTACTGTTACGCTGAAGAAGCAGCATTGCATGCTGCCGCGACTCGACTACGACTTCATTTCGGCTCCTGACTTGGCGCAGACCGTTGTCGTAACGTGCGCATTGCTCAACATACCGTTTAAGTTCACCGGACTGGCGAGCCTTAAAATAAAGGAGACCGACCGCATAGAAGCTCTCAAACGTGAGTTGCGCAAGCTGGGATATGTATTGCGCGACGAGAACAACGACACGCTGATATGGGATGGAGCTATGTGCGAACCTACATTTGAGCCAATCGATACATACGAAGACCATCGTATGGCTATGGCGTTTGCACCGGCTGCCATCAAGTTCCCCGGACTCCGAATCAACGACCCGTATGTAGTGACCAAGTCGTATCCGCAGTTCTGGGACGATTTGGAGAAGGCGGGATGGACTATCGAGAAGATTAAGTAGCAACAATACATTAAACAATAATGCTGATTCTGATTGTTTCAATACTTCTGCTTGGCGTAATAGTGGGCATTGCCTCAAAGGTGGCTTCGCGTGGCAAGAATGTCGAAGATGCTCCGATTAAGGTGGAGCAGACGTGTGCCACATGCAACGGTACACCTGAGACTAAGTGCGAGCAAGACTGTATGATGGAGGCATCGACCAAACCGATAGAGTATTTCGACGACGAAGAACTCGATGTGTTCAGCGGTCGCACGTCTGACAGTTATACCGACGACGAGGCCGACCAGTTCTCCGACGTGCTCTATACTATGCGCCAGGACGAAGTGGCAGCATGGTGTCGCAGTCTGCACCTGCGCGGCATCGAACTGCCCGACCAGATAAAGGACGAAGTGTATATGCTTCGCGCACAGGATTAACATCCTGCAAGCACTATAACATTCAACATTCCACACTCAACATTCAAAAAACCGTGTTCCTGCGTTCCCGATACATCATATTTCTGTTTGTTGTCGTCATCATCATGACGGCAACAGGATGTTCTACGCAGAAAAACACGGCAATGACACGTCAGTGGCATGCCTTCAAAGCACGCTATAATACCTATTATAACGGTACGCTGGCGTATATTGACGCTTCGGAAGAGAAGGAGAACGGCAACCGTGACAACTATACTGAGATGCTGCCGCTGTACACCGTGGCAAACAAGCAAAGCCGAGAGTTGGGCAAGGCGGGATATGAGCGCGCCATAGAGAAGTGCAAGAAGACGATACGCCAGCACAGCATCAAGCGCCGACCGGTGTGGGACAAGAAGCGACGCAAGACCCAACGCGACCGCGAATGGCTGTCGCGCCGCGAGTACAATCCATTCTTGTGGCGTGCATGGATGCTGATGGGGCGCTCGCAGTTCTACAAAGGCGACTTTGATGAGGCTGCTTCAACCTTCGCCTACATGTCGCGACTCTATCGCACACAGCCTGCCATATACGGCAAGGCGCGAGCTTGGCTTGCCAAATGCTATGTAGAGGAAGGATGGAACTACGACGCTGAGGACGTGATACGCGAAACCCAACGCGACTCAATACACTGGGCGGCACAGAAGGAGTGGGACTATACGCTCACCGACTACTATCTGCGCACCGCCGACTACAAGAATGCTGCTGTATATCTGCGCCGTGTGATACGCCACGAGATGCGACGCAAGCAACGCGCTCGTGAGTGGTACATCATGGGACAGATACAAACACTGCTCGGCAACAAGGCTGCTGCCACTGCTGCCTATCGCCGTGTGATAAGACAGAATCCGCCCTATGAGGTGGAGTTCAACGCACGCATAGCCATGACCGAAGTGATGTCGGGTACACAGTCGAACAAGATGATTGCCCGACTCAAGCGCATGGCGGCTTCCGATAAGAACAAGGACTATCTCGACCAGGTATATTATGCCATCGGCAATATATATATGGCACGTCGCGATACAGCCAAAGCCATTTCGGCTTACGAGCGTGGAGCGGTACGAGCCACACGTTCGGGCATAGAGAAGGGCGTGTTGCTGCTACGTTTGGGCGACATCTATTGGGCGCGAGAGCGTTATGCCGACGCTCAGCGCACATACGGTGAGGCTATCGGAATGCTCGACAAGGACCGTCCCGACTATACACAGCTCGACCAGCGCTCGAAGGTGCTCGACGAACTCGTGCCCTTCACCGAGACCGTTCATCTGCAAGACTCGCTGCAGCAGCTCGCCCGTATGGACGAAGCGTCGCGCAATGCTGCCATCGACCGCGTCATCACCCAGCTAAAGCGCAAGGAGCGCGAGGAGCAACGGCTCAAGGCTGAACAGGAAGCGGGCAATGGTACGCAGCAGAATGGCGATCAGAATATGGGCAATGCCAATCGCTTCAATCAGCAACGGCCCCAGAACAACAATACTGCCGGAGCCATGGCTGGCGACAAGACACAATGGTACTTCTACAATCCTATGGCGGTGAGCCAGGGTAAGACTGCCTTCCAGAAACTGTGGGGCAAGCGTGAGAATGTAGACAACTGGCGACGTACCAACAAGACCGTTGTGGCAGTAGGACGTGACGACGACGAGACCGCAGCCGACACTACCGCTGTACAGCCTGAAACAACTCCAGAGACCGTGCCCGACAGTGCTGCTACCGACCCTCATCGTCGCGAATACTATCTGGCGCAGATACCATTCACTGAAGAGCAGAAGGCTGAGAGCGACCGTCTGATAATGGACGGCCTGTATAATGCGGGCGTGATATTCAAGGATAAGCTCGACAATCTTACGCTGTCAGAACGCAGTCTGCTACGTCTCACGCGCGACTATAAATCGTCAGAGCATACAGCCGACGCCTACTATCACCTCTTCTTGTTGTATATGCGCAAGGGCGATAAGGCCACTGCCGATACTTATGTCGACCTGCTGCAACGCAATTATCCGCAAAACGAATGGACCGCATTGCTGTCCGACCCCAATTATGTGGAGAACGCAAGCTTTGGCGTACACATCGAAGACTCGCTCTATGCTGCTACATACGATGCCTTCAAGGCTGGACGCTACAACGAAGTCATGGCTGGCGTGGATGTTTCGGGCAGTAGGTTTGCCCTTGGAGCCAACCGCGACAAGTTCGTATTCATCGGCGGACTGTCGAAGTTGAACAACGGTGATGCTGCAGGATGTGTTGAGGATATGCGCACCGTGGTAGAGAAATATCCGCAGAGCGGTGTGGCACCACTCGCAGGCATGATAGTAAAGGGAGTGGGCGAGGGCAGGCGACTCTATGGAGGCAAGTTTGACATTGACAACGTGTGGCAACGCCGGGCTGCCGTGCTTGCTGACAGCGACTCTATCGCAACCCGACAGTTGTCGGCTGAGCGCAATACTCCGTTTGTCTACATGACGGTATACGCTCCCGACTCGGTCGACGAGAACCGATTGATGTTCAATATAGCCCGTTATAACTTCACGAGCTATCTGGTGCGCAACTTCGACATAGCCATAGAGGACTTAGGCGGACTGCACAGCATGACCATAAGCGGATTCCGCAACTACGACGAGGCTCTGCAATACGCCCGACAGCTACACAGCCAGAAGCCTGTGGCAGAACTTATGTCGCACGTACGCAGTGTGATAGTGAGCGAGGAAAACCGCAAGTTGCTCGGACAGCAGTTCAGCTACGACGACTACGACAAGTTCTACGCACGCCACTTTGCACCGCTCAAGATTTCGGATAAGCCGTTGCTCAACGAGCCCGACTATACTCCTGAGCAGCAGCCCGACGACGGTGTAGGTCCGGATGTGCCAAATGTCAGCCCCGTCATTAACAACGACAATGTCAACAAGAAGATTGACGACAAAAAGGTTGACAGTAAGAAAGTTGACAGTAAGAAGGTTGACAATAAGACAAATAAAAAGAAAGAAAACAAGGTGGTAGAGGACTTAAGTGATGAATATTACGACCTCGAAGGCTTTTAAAATAATATAGCAATATGACTACAGGACACTTGCTGTGGGTAGACGACGAGATTGAGATGCTGCGTGCCCATATTATCTTTTTGGAGAAGAAAGGCTACGACGTCACTACCGTCAACAACGGCAACGACGCCATAGAGGAGTGTCGTAAGCGCAATTTCGACCTCGTGCTGCTCGACGAGATGA
>ENA-ORNT01001912-ORNT01001912.1-human-gut-metagenome-genome-assembly--contig:-NODE-1912-length-13328-cov-10.229865_pt1 | contig 13328 bp, 9 predicted proteins | sample MGYA00242120_ERZ509032 | MGnify/ENA primary metagenome ERZ509032 (study PRJEB26280, sample SAMEA2338729) | human gut metagenome | biome: human gut; feature: human-associated habitat; material: faeces...
ATGAAGTCCTCCGGAAGAGAAATCCTCTGGAGGACTTTTTTTCGTTTCCAATCCAGCAGGAAATATAACCGTGGTTTCATCTCTTGTCTTGGAGTTCCTGCCGCTTGCTGTATTTATGGAATGAGTTCTTTAGGCGGTTCCCGGTTATTGATGTCTGTAACATTCTGTTGATTGTCCTGTCTTTAAGGTCATTTCTGATACTCCTGGCTGGTATGCTTTGTAATGAGTCTTGTCTTGCATGTTTTTTTGTTGCTAATTTTTCAGGTTATTTGTTATCATCCTTTACATAATACAATAATTCTTTATTCTTTCCGTTAATAATGTGTTATGCAGTGGACAGATAGAATCAGACAGGTAAAGATATTTCTTGTGCTTGCAGCGGTTGTTATCGCTGTGACATCTCTTGTTATCTCTAATATCTTTGTTAAGGATCTTGCAAAGGAGGAGAGGAACAAGATGGAGGTATGGGCGGAAGCAATGCGCTCATTCAATATGGCAGATGAGACAACAGACCTTGGATTGGTCTTGAAAGTTATGAATGAGAATCATACCATTCCTGTTATTGTTCTTGATTCTAATGGCGCACCTCAGATTTGTAGAAATCTTGAGATGAGAAATATTTCGGAGAAGGATAGCATACAGTATGTCAAGCAGCTTGGTCATAATTTGTTTAATGCAGGCAGATATATTCGTATATCGTTGGATGATACAAATAAGAATTCATACATAGATGTCTGTTATGATGACTCAACGATATTAAAACGCTTGGCTTATTATCCGTATGTACAACTTGGAGTGGTTTTGATATTTGTTGTTGTAGCTATATTCGCTTTGCTTACTTCCAAACGTGCAGAGCAGAACAAGGTGTGGGTCGGTTTGTCTAAGGAGACGGCTCATCAGCTCGGCACGCCAATTTCGAGTCTTATGGCATGGACGGAGATTCTGAAAGAGAATTATCCGGATGACGACCTTATACCGGAGATGGACAAGGATGTGAAGCGTCTGCAACTTATTGCCGACCGTTTTTCAAAGATAGGTTCATTGCCGGAACCTGTTCCTTCAAGTCTTAATGATGTTGTTGACCATGTTATAGATTACATGGATCGTCGTACTTCATCAAAGGTCCTTATAACAAAGAGATTTCCGAATGAGGATATTGTCGTAAACCTTAATGCTTCACTCTTTGAATGGGTTATAGAAAATCTGTGTAAGAATGCAGTAGATGCTATGGAAGGTGAGGGCCATATTACTATTGATGTAAAGGATTCACCAGAGAGAGCTATTATTGAGGTTACTGATGATGGAAAGGGTATCAAGAAAAAGGATATAGGAAGTGTTTTCAAGCCCGGCTTCACCACCAAGAAGCGCGGTTGGGGACTTGGTTTGTCACTTGCCAAGCGCATTGTGGAAGAATATCACAAAGGCAGAATCTTTGTGAAGCGCAGCGAAGTGGGTGTAGGCACGACGTTCAGGATTGAGATAAGGAAATAAATCATTTTTTTTCAGCAACATAAACCTTATTTTCAGCAACATAAACCGCGAAATCGACCGTTTGAGCCGTTTTGGCGGCTTTTGCGTTTTGCTGATTAAAGATAAATTGTTACTTTTGTGTGGTACAAAAGTAAACAAACATGAAGAAACTAATAATTTTTGCTTGCTCTTTGATGGCAGGAGTAAGCGCATCCGCACAAGACGTATTGATTACCCAAGAGGGTGATGTGAAGAAGGTGTATGATGTTGAGGTCGGGCCTTCTACGGTGTTTTATAAGGAAGCAGACAAGGCTGATGCCCCAACATTGCGCATCAAGAAAGCTGATGTGATAATGATAAAGCGGAAGGACGGCACGAAGTATGACTTAGGCAACGGCAATAATGTTGTCAATAACAGCCAGACAGCCCAAAGTCCACAGACACAGACACAGGCCGTCGCCCCTGTTGCTACATCAGTTTCTGCCGAGGCACAACGCCTGAACGAGGAGGCAATAAGAAGAGTGAACGACTATAACCCGAAGTATCTGGGCGATGATACAGACGAGAGGTGTAAGCGTCTGCTTTGCCTCTTGGGATATGGAAAGGAGTCGCAGATTATCAATGACGACATCGAGATAGAATGCGTTACGGGGGCTTTGGATTTCCAAAAGTTTAAGAAAGGCATGAAAGAAAGAGTCTCGAATGGAGCAGCCAAAAGTGATGTCCCGTTTAGTGATTTCGCATCTTGGTCCTATGCTAATCCTGGAATAAAGCTAAGGGTGAAGAACAAGTCGGGCAAGACATTGTATTTGGACCTTGGCAATACGTTCATCATGCGCAAAGGTGTTGCCATGGCATATTATGTGCCTTCATCCACGTCTACGAGCAATTCTTCGTCTTCCGGTATGGGAGTTAATCTCGGTGCCGTTGCCGGAGCGGTCGGCGTAGGAGGAGCACTCGGCACGTTGGCCAGTGGAATAGGCGTGGGAGGCAGCAGCACGTCTGCCACAGTCAACACCACTTATTCCCAGCGCGTAATATCCGTACCGCCAATGTCGGTCAAGGAACTGGACGTGCAGCTGATGTTTCCTAATGTAGAGACCTACTGCGATGGTTTTGGCATTCAGGATTGTGGAGCTCCTAATTCTTACTTACTGCCAGAATTCTCTTTCGCGACAAAGGAAAGTGGAAATTATAATAATGGCGAGACACACAATTTCTCCGAAGAGACATCTCCTGTCAAGTTCGGCTTCTTCGTCTCATATTCCGACACAGAGAATTGTCAGAACGAGAAAAAGCTTGCCTTCAACTTATATCTGCGCCAGATAATAGGGTTTGATAAAAAACTCCAAGATCAAGTAATAGGAGCCTCTTTGTTGTCCAAGACAATTCCAGACTATAAGAACTACCCCTGTTTTGTAGGAGCCGTTATTGAGGGAGGGCTTGTTAAAAGGTTGCCGAAGGACAGTAAATTCAAGCGCGGCGACAAATAACGTTCATTGTCAGACACTTATACGCGGTTCACAAGTTAGTGGTCCACTAACTTGTGAACCGCGATATTTTTATTTATGGAAGTACTGGAGTAATCTCCGTAAGAGTACTGTAGTAATGACCATAGTTACTCTCCGAAAGCTGCATTGTTAGGCATGATAAAAATGGTATTTGCCGTTTACTTCTTTTTTACTTCCAAATCAGAAACTTGAATATGCCGTCATTCAGAAGATTACTTCGTTTTCCTCCTCTTCGATTATGTTTCCTCTTTTTGATTGTGGCAATATGTCATCTTGTGGTTGTAAATATGGTGCAGCGTAAATAAGAAATGTTTTTTTTATTATACATTTTGTTGTGAAAGTTTGTGTTTTATTGTTTTTTTTGTCTACATTTGTAGACACAACAGCTCTTTTGAGGGCAAAAAAGAATCGTTTAATTAAAAGTTGTTTATTTATGAGAAAACATTTACTTCTATCCGTCATAGCTATGACATGCGCTATGACAACATCAGCCCAAACAGTGCATAATGTTGCCAGCAGCATAACTAAGGGCAAGACGCTGCTGTCGGATGCATTTGACCGCGCTCCGGCAAGAGTTACGGCAGAACAGCTGCTGGGATGTTCCGAGGGAACCGTGTTCGGTGGAGAATACCAAGAGTATGACGGCGTGATTACAGGAACAGCATCGTCCGACGAAGGAAGAAAGGATGCCTCTACGAGCCTCTATCAGCATTTCAGCGGATGCTACTATAAGTTCAACGCTGTGCGCTTCATCGGTCTGTTCAACTACTACAGTCCCGACAACGGTTGGATATACTGCACCGACCGTGGCGGAATCGACGAAAACGGGCAGATGACAAAGCCGATAAGGGTGAGAGTGGCATTCTATGAGGACGGCGAGGAGGGAAAGCCTGGTAAACAGGTGTTCAACAAGATTGTGGATGTCGTTGGCGAAAAGACTGGAGTGAAAAGAGGTTCCGAAGAGCAAGGCTTCTCCGAAATGTACTTCTTCCGTGTTGACTTAGGCGAAGAAATGAAGATGGACCACGGATTTATGCAGATAAGTGCTGTCGATACAGGCGATGAGAGTATCGGATGCTATCTGTCTCTGTTCACTGCAAACACATCGCCCGAATACAGCCTTATGAAGATAGACAAGCGCGACGGCAGCGATCCTACGTGGAACCAGACCCTCTCTTGCTGTTACTGCTTCTATGGCAGCGGTGAGCTGATTGCACAGAAGGCAATGGACATCAACAGATTCCTCTCGCCCACAGTGTCGGATGCAGGCAAATATTCAAAGGTGCAGGTGGAAGTGCAGAACATAGGACAACAGGACCTCAATGATATCACCCTGCAGCTTTGGTTCGACGGCAAACTCTTGGCGACAGAGGAACTAAGAGCCACCGTTGGTTCGATGGAGTCATATAAGTATACGTTCCGGTCGAGAGTGGACTGCTCGGAAGCGGGCACGCACAAGATTACCGTGAAGAATGTCACTCCGGATTGCGAGGCTCTGGGTAACGGTGAACTCTCCACCGAGCTTGTCATTGGTGACGGCACTGTGTCCTACCCTGAATCAATGTCGTCAAATAGCTACTATTATATAAAGAACGTGAAGATTGGCGATATCGACAATACTTCGGAGGGAACCACATACTCTGACTTCACCGATATGAAGACTTCAATACAGCCTGGTGGCACTCTCGCACTCAGCGTTACGCCAAATAACAAGTTTGTGGGGCTCGGGGCATGGGTTGACTGGAACGGCAACGGCTCCTTCGACGATGTGGGCGAGACATTGGAGCTGCGCGACGGAACGGCTGAAGTGAAAATACCTACCGGCAGCAACGTTAAACCCGGCGACAAGCGTCTGCGCATCGTGGCTTCGTTCGACACGCCGCAGCCTACCGGCACCTATGATTTCGGCGAGACGGAAGACTATACTATTACCGTGATGAACGGTGAGAACCTGCCGGCAATAAGCCTGTCTGCCGAGATGCTCGAAGTCGCTACGAGCGGTGACAAGAAGGCAATACCGCTCAGCATCGCGAACAATGGAGGAGAAACATTGACAGGTGAACTGAAATACGACTATATCCTACCGAACGCTCCTACGTCCAACTACACGATATGCAAGACCAACGTGCCTGCAGAGCTGAAGGGCAAGCTCCTCTGTCGCTCTGCTGTCATGGGCGTAGCTAATCCGGATGTAAGTGATGGCACGGAGTATGTATTGAAGTACGACAAAGGACAGAACGGACTAACGGGTATCAGCAATTCCACCTCTGCCATCTATGCCAGCTATTACCCTGGCAATATGCTGTCAGCCCTTTCGGGAATGGAAATCACCAGCGTCGATGTGTATATCGGAACGCCAGCCACAGACAACAGCATCGTAATCTACGGTGAAGGCACACAGAGCAAGAACGGCAGTCTTATTGCCGAGAAGGAATTCTCTGTGGAGGAGAACTCATGGAACCACATCGTGCTAGATAATCCGGTGAAGATAGGCGACACAGACCTCTGGATCGGATACAAGACTTCTGGTTTGACCGGAAGCCAGTATTGCATCGGTATTGACAAGGGCAGTGCAATCGTAGGCTTTGGTGATATGGTAAATATCGACGGAGATACATGGTGGTCGATGTGCGACCTAGGCATGGACTTCAACTATTGTATTCGTGCGAACGTCAGCGGAAAGCGCACTCCTGCCATCAACTGGCTGTCGTTGGACAAGAAGCTGTTTGAAGTGGCACCAGGCAGCAGCACTACGCTGAACGTGAATGTTGATGCCTCGGAGTTGGATAAGGCTATGTATGAAGCAAAGATTGAAGTGTTGTCAAACGACGGACTTAGCTCTGCCATCGACATTCCTGTATACATCGTGAACGATGCCGCCACTGGAGTCTACGCAAAGGCTTACACCGGCGACACAGCAATAAAGCTCGGCAACAGACAGCTTTCTGTCAGCGCAAAGAAGAGCATATCGAGCGTCATGGTGTCAGACCTCGCAGGCCAGGCTTTGAGCAATACTACTGTGAACGGCAGTGAGTGCAGTATTCCGTTGGACAATGCCGACGGCTCTATCAATATCGTCACTATCAGATATGCCGACGGAAGCCAGACTACAATAAAGGTTCCGACAATAAGATAAATCTTACTTATTTTATTTGATTTATGGGAAATTCGTGGGTTAATCCATGGGTTTCCCATAATTTTTCTCCAAAAATAATTAGTAAACCCTATTTATCTTATTCTACAGTTTAATTCCCGACAAGTCAAACTTATATGTTACATTTACTTCATCGTCTTTTTTTAGGAACATCATCATGTATATTGGCATATATGTAATGTTTCCTTTTTGAGAGATGTTGTCGTTACACAAGACCAAGGCTTCCGGTATGCCGTAGTCTTTTATGCCCATAACGTTTGTCAAGGCATTATGTCGCTCATAATCCTTGCCGGATTTAACCTCTATGGGCAACACGTTTCCTTTGTATTCCACAACGAAATCAAGTTCTCCTAAGCGTTTGTTGTTGTCTGTCTTGCTCCAGTTATCAACAAAGCCTTTTTCGTTTCTTTGTAGAACTTGTCAATGAATGTATCTATTTTCCTGTTTAACGTAGTCATAAAATAATTAGTCTTACATTTTTCCAAGGCAAAATTAGGTTATTTTCTACATTTTTCCAAGGTAAAAACATTGTTTTTTTTACACTTTTCCAAGATTTAACATATATTTCTCATTCCGTAACTATTCAGCGATAGGGCATGAAATATCCAGAAGAGAGTGACATTTAAATGTGTTTAGCCAATTCTATTGACTTTGTACAAGTGTTTTCGTAGACTTTTTCGTAAGCAAGCAAACTGCCTCTCCCCTTCAGGGGAGACGGGAGAGAGGTAAAAAAACATTAAAGGAATGGCATTAAAAGTGCAACGTAAAAATGTATTTTTATACAATTATAGAGCGCATATTTGGAACATAAAAGAGGGAGATAGACATAGATTTAGATGCATGTTGAAGCAAGCAGAAATAGATGTTCTATCAACTTCAAATAGAAAGTTACCGAATTTCTATGAGAAAGTTACGGACTTTCTATGGGAAAGTTACCGAATTTCTAAATGATGACAAAATCCCATGCTTACAGAGGCTTCGCATAAATGCCAGAATCGGACTATATAGACGTGCTGAACAAACTGTTTATTTATACAGTATGATTGGTTATTTATGCAAAAGTCTGTCAGGATGTGGTATGCATATATCAAGCATTGAACTTTCTTATTTAGATATTCTATCACTCCATATTCCGGATGAACCAAAATTGTTACCTTTCCTCTATAAAACAAAAATGAATATCTCCGCAAAAAGTCGCAATCAATTGGCTGTTTTTACAATACATGGAAAAAGATTACGTTGTTATTTTTTACTGTTACCTAATGGTGCTTGAGAAACTTTTTTTATCTTATGTTTTCGTCATCAAAAAACATATTGTCCTTCTAATAATATTCTCACTCAACATGTAGGACAAGCCATCAAAAAAGCGCACTCCCGAAAAAAGGAGTGCGCTGATTTTATTCTTTATTGAGTTAATCTAAAAAACGCATTACTTTACGTTTTTCAGCTGAATACCACCCTTGAATACAGGTGCTACACCAGCCTTAGCCTTTGCAGCCTTTGCGATACGGTTTGCAACACCATTCTCAGCCTTTGCAACCTTTGCAGAAGCATTCTTTGGAGCAGTAACGATTTCAACCTTTGCGAATGGACCATACTCTCCGTTTGCATTCTTAGCAATAGAAACAGCATAGTATGTCTCGCCTGGAGTACAGTTCCATTTTTCGTTTTTAACACCGATAGCATTCCAATAAGTATCGTATGGGTTGAACGGGTTAGTATCAGACTTCATCAAGGCAGCTAATGACTCATCTGTATAATTCTGATTAAAGAAATTCTTCTCTATGAGGAGGTCGTGATGAATACTTGTCTGGTCGTTTGGAGTATAAGTAACAGGGAGGTAATATCCATTTTCTGCATCTCCACCAACTTCCTGGTAAGTGATTGTCATCTCAGCAACACCGTCACCACCCTGCTTGGCTGTAGTTACAGGAACAGTAATGATATCACCATATGTGCCGTTTACGTCTGTAGGCAATATTATCAAGTCATAGTCTGTGCATGGCAACAAGTCACCAAAGGTCTGTGTATAAACTTCGTTATGACCATACCAAGCGAAGCCCTTAATCATATCGCCAATGTTAGCATAGCCCATTCTTGCACCCCATTCTTCAAACTGCTTCTCCAGTTCGCCTCTACCTAATTGTACAAGGAAGTACTCTCCACAATCAGCATTAGGAGTAACTGTAACGGTGAACGAAGTACCTGTTATCTCATCAAAATTACATGTAACCGACGGTGTACCAACGGTCTGCTCCTTTGGAGTAGTGAAGTCAGCACGACTTGTTTCGCCAGGCACACCATACTGGTCGTAACCAAGTGTTATAACTGTATAATTGGTGTTTCCCTTGAGCTCAATACCTGTAAGCTCACCTGAGGTAAAGTCCTCATACATCTTCTTAGCATTTTTCTGTTCGAAATATTTTGCCATTGTGTCATCGTCGTATAATTTAGCCAAGTTAGCCGGCAAAACGTCGATGCAATAGCTTTCACAGCTCTCGCTACGTGTAATGGCGAGTTTCAACATATCCTGACCATCGTCTTTCTTAACATAGCTGTCGAATGCAATGGTTGCCTTTATTTCTCCGTCAACACGTGCAAAGTTTACCTCCTGTACCTTGTTGATAGCAAAAGCTTTGATTGTTGGATTTTGTTCATTACCTTGCTTGATGAGCATACGGTTAGGAACATCTGTTTGTGCGCTGGCTGTGATTGTAGCCAGGGCAAGTGCTAATATAGTAAAGAGTTTTTTCATTTCTTTATAAATTTAAAGGTTTGATTGTTGATTTTGATTACGTAAACGCCATTGGTCAAGTTCTGTAGAGAAACAGCAGAGCCATCCCAAGAGCTGATGTCGAGCATTCGCTTGCCGCTGATGTCGTATACAGCAGTGCGAGCTCCCTCAAGTCCGGTAGCTGACAATATGCCGTTGCTGAATGTCAGGTTGAACTTCTTGTCGTTCATAGTACTCTGAATGCCCTGCGTAACACCGTCGAACTTTAGCGACTCAATGTCAGCAAGATTAAACTCTGTAGGTGTTTCAGAAGCGCTCGTGAAGACCTGTAGCTTCCCTTCGTTGAATTTAAGAGAAGTAACATCCGCCAAAGCAAACTTCGTAGAACCACTACCAGTCTTTACAACCAAGTCTTCCGCCGCCGCATTTTGGGCGCAAAAAATGGTTGTGGCGCCAATGGCTGCCATAATTAGTGTTCTTTTCATAAGCTTTTATAAAAATTTGAATATTGCATTTTTCAGTGGGCAAAGTTAGTATTATTTTGACTACTAACAAATTACACGCATATATATACTATCCTTTTTTTGTTTTTTTATCATTTGACATATAATAATTGCATATCGAAGTTGCAAAATGAGCGAGATAGAGAGTTGAAGACAGAAGTTAAAAAATAATTATCTGATAATTAGAAATTTCTACAACATCGTACATGAATAAATGATAATATCAGGAATAACTAACAAGTTTTTCAGGCAACAGGCTATTGTTTCATATTTTTTTTCTAAATTTGTATTTATAAACAAAACTATAACCTATTTATATATATAGCTTTATGGATAAAATCATTATATACCAAATATTCACCCGACTATTCGGGAATACGAATACTACACGCAAAAACAACGGCATGCTTGATGAAAACGGATGTGGAAAGATGAACAACTTCACACCTGCCACGCTGAGAAGAATAAAGGAACTGGGAGTGACACACGTCTGGTACACAGGAATTATCCGACATGCCACTACTACCGACTATTCTACATACGGGATTCCTAAACAACATCCTGCCGTGGTAAAAGGCAACGCAGGAAGTCCTTATGCCATAACAGACTATTATGACGTTGACCCCGATCTTGCGATAGACGTGGAGAAGAGGATGAAGGAGTTTGAGGCACTTGTAAAGCGCACTCACAAGGAAGGACTGAAAATGATTATTGACTTCGTGCCAAACCATGTGGCACGACAGTATAAGTCTGTTGCCAAACCCGAAGGAGTGGTTGACTTCGGAGAGGACGACGACACGGGAAAGCAGTTTTCTCCTATGAACAATTTCTACTACTGCCCCGGGGCTGACTTCGCTCCCGACATAGACCTCTACCACGGCTGTGAGAAACCATACCAGGAGTTCCCGGCAAAAGCTACGGGCAACGACTGCTTCAGTAACCGCCCTGGCAGAAACGACTGGTACGAGACGGTGAAGCTGAACTATGGCGTTGACTACTGCGATGCTGGCGGCATATCGACCCACTTCTACCCGACACCTGACACATGGCTCAAGATGCGCGACGTACTTCTCTTTTGGGCAGCAAAGGGTGTGGACGCTTTCCGCTGCGATATGGCGGAGATGGTACCGTCGGAATTCTGGACATGGGCAACAAATGAGGTGAGAAAGAAGTTCCGCAATGTGAAATTCATCGGCGAAGTATATAATCCTGCCCGCTACAGAGAATACATCACAGCAGGCTTTGACTATCTGTATGACAAGGTGGGAATGTACGACTGCATACGCGATGTTGTCTGCGGATACCGTCCGGCAAGCAACATTACTCACCAATGGCAAAATACAGATGATATTGCAGACCACATGCTCTACTTCCTTGAAAACCACGATGAGCAGAGACTGGCAAGTGACTTCTTCGCCGCTGACGGCATGAGGGGCGTACCAGCACTTATCGTCAGCACACTGATGCGCAAGAACCCGTTCATGCTCTACGCCGGACAGGAATTCGGCGAACGAGGCATGGATGAAGAGGGATTCAGTGGCAGGGACGGCAGAACAACAATCTTCGACTACTGGTCACTGGACTCTCTCATACACGGATACTGCAGCCGCCGACAGCTTACCGCCAAGGAAAAAGCGCTTGAAGGTATATATAAAAAGGTATTGAACATAGCTTTGACAGAAAAGGCTATAAGCGACGGAGCGTTCTTCGACCTGATGTATGTAAACCCTACGTCAGAGAATTTTGACGCTAACAAGCAGTATGCCTTTATCAGGAAATACAAAAAAGAGACACTTATTGTAGTTGCGAACTTTGCAGACAACGAGACTCTTACAAAGCTGAACATTCCGGAACACGCATTCGATTTCCTCCATCTGCCCAAGGGTATGATGCAAGCGGAAGACCTTATGACTGGCGAGAAGTCTACGGTCTGCCTTTCATGCGAAAGCCGTCTGACAATGAACATGACACCTCTATCTGCAAGGATACTTAAAATAAAAGAATAATAATAAAAGAAACAATCCATGGAAGAACCAGTATTGAACGCCCACAACAAGGAGGAGTTTCCTCCTGCACATACAGCCGAGCATCTGCTCAACCAGACGATGGTGAGGATGTTCGGATGCGAGAGATCGAGAAATGCGCACATTGAGCGCAAAAAGAGTAAGATAAGCTTTATCCTTGACCACAAGCCAGACCGGAAGGAAGAGAAAGAGATTGAGACAAGGATGAACGAGCTTATCGAAGAAAACCTGCCCGTAACCTACGAATATGTGGACCGCAACAACATTCCTGACGACGTGAAGCTGGACCGTCTGCCCGATGATGCTTCGGAGACACTGCGCCTGGTACGCATCGGCGACTACGATGTATGTCCATGTATCGGCAAGCATGTTCGCTCAACAAAGCAGATTGGAAAATTCATTATGCTCGGCACAAACTGGGACGAAGAGAAAAGGTCGTTCAGAGTTAGGTTTAAAATAGTAAGTGGCGAGTAGATGTATGAAATAAGTCCCTACTTGACTATAAACAAGAAATAGTCATAAAAAAAATTCTCTGATTCCGATTTTCCATAAAATGATGATGGGAAATCAAGAATCAGAGAATTCTTTTATAGAAGAGACATCGTCTACATCGTCTCGCTCTCTTCCTTCATGTCGATAAACTGCTTCTTGCTGTCGTAGAACTCATACTGCAAGAATGCAAGTTTCTGAGAAGCAATGACATGCACGCCAAAACCATACTTTATCTGCCAACGGCGCTTCAGACTTACGAAGCCCTGGTTGATGTAGGCAGCAACGTAGGGATGAACATGCAAGTAGAATGTCTTGATGCCGATTTTGTTGACCAGTTTGTCAATCTTGCTCTCCAATTGGTCTGTGAAAAGTATACTCGACTTTATCTTGCCTTTACCAAAACAAGTAGGGCAGGTTTCTTCAACATTGACGTCCATGGCAGGCCGTACACGCTGACGTGTAATCTGCATCAGTCCGAACTTGCTCAATGGCAGGATGTTGTGCTTGGCACGGTCCTTCTGCATGTTCTTGCACATGCGTTCATAGAGCAGCTGTCGGTCTTCGGCAAGATTCATGTCGATGAAGTCGACAACAATGATACCTCCCATATCTCGGAGGCGCAATTGTCTTGCCAACTCATCAGCAGCGCCGAGGTTAACATCCAGTGCATTTGCTTCCTGACCTTTCTCACGAGTTCTGTTACCACTGTTTACATCGACAACGTGCAAGGCCTCGGTGTGCTCGATGATGAGATAAGCACCGTGCTTGTAGTTAACAACACGACCAAAGCCAGCTTTAATCTGCTTGGTAATGCTGAAATTGTCGAAGATAGGCACCTTACCGGTGTAGAGCTTAACTATGCCCGCCTTTTCAGGGGCTATTAGAGAAACATAGTTCTTCACCTCGTTCATCACATCTTCGTTGTTCACGTAGATGTTCTCGTAAGATGGGTTAAACAAGTCACGCAAAAGAGCAACGGCTCTTCCGGTCTCCTCGAATGCAAGTTGCGGGCGCTGCTGGGTCTTCTGTACCTTGGCGATAGCATCCTCCCATCGCTTCACCAGGACTTTCAGCTCAGCATCGAGTTCAGCGACTCTCTTACCTTCAGCCACAGTGCGGACGATAACACCGCAATTCTTTGGTTTGATGCTGTGCATGAGTTGCTTGAGTCGGGAACGTTCTTCACCGCTTTTGATTTTCGACGAGACAGAAACTTTATCACCGAATGGCATGAGTACCAAGTATCGACCAGCGAATGAAATTTCGCCTGTGAGTCGAGGACCCTTGGTAGAAATTGGTTCCTTAACGATTTGTACCAGCACTTCCTGTCCTGTTTTCAAGACATTCTGAATGCTTCCGTCCTTTTCCAGTTCTGGCTGCTTGCTGGCTTTAGAGAATGGGAAAAGTTTCTTTCTGTCGCTCTGTACTTGTTTAAGGTAC